>Ga0308165_1000395_pt1 | contig 86143 bp, 79 predicted proteins | sample PhyWR2_FD_201032 | JGI IMG/M metagenome (GOLD analysis project Ga0308165, IMG submission 201032) | Phyllosphere microbial communities from UC Gill Tract Community Farm, Albany, California, United States - DLSLW.R2 | ecosystem: Host-associated > Plants > Phyllosphere > Unclassified | place: USA... | reverse complement strand
CATCAGCGGCGTGGGAATGGCGTCGGGCGCGCGGTTGCGCGTGAGCGGCGCCATGACGATGCGGTTGGCCAGCGGCAGGTCGCCGGCCTGGACGGGATCGAATAAAGAGGGCATGGGGCTTTCCTGATGGTTTTGACGGTGAAACAGGGTAAACGGTGCGACTCTGGATTAAAACCCAAGTGCTCCGGGCCGGTGCGCTACCATCGCCAAGCCCCGGCCGTGACGGCCTGAATTTTTCAAACTTCCCAGCGCCGTGCGCGCCCAAAACCACCCATGAACCTGCCTGACCAAGGCCTTGAAATCCGCTGGACGGGCAAGGAGGCCGCGCAGCGCGCGGCGCGCCAGACGCCGTTTCACGCCCTCGAACCCGTCAGCGTCCACGGCGCGCCCAGCAGCGGCAATCTGCTGGTGCAGGGCGACAACCTGCTGGCGCTGAAAAGCCTGATGCCGTTTTACAAGGGGCGCGTGAAGTGCATCTTCATCGACCCGCCCTACAACACCGGCAGCGCCTTCGCGCACTACGACGACAAGCTGCAGCATTCGCAGTGGCTGAGCATGATGCTGCCCCGGCTGGAGTTGCTGAAAGACCTGCTGAGCGAGGACGGCAGTATCTGGGTGACGATTGACGACAACGAAGGCCATTACCTCAAGGTGCTGATGGACGAGGTGTTTGGGCGGGGGAATTTTGTGGCGAATGTTGCTTGGCACAAACGCGTTAGCCCTGCAAACGATGCTCATTACTTCAGCAACGACCATGACCAAGTATTGGTGTACGCCAGAACAAAGACAAACTGGGTTCCCAATAAGTTGCCTAGAAGCGAAGCGCAGCGAAAGTACTACACAAATCCAGACAACGACCCGCGCGGACCATGGAACTCGGCTGCCTATACGTGTGCAAAAACGGCTGACGAGCGGCCAAATCTTTTCTATCCGCTGATACACCCAAAGACCGGAAAAGAAGTTTGGCCCAAGCACACGCGCGTATGGGCGTTTGGCAAAGAAACGCATGAAGAGAACCAGCGGAAAAACATGATTTATTGGGGCGTTGATGGTGGCGCTTCATTGCCTCGCATCAAAAAATTTCTTGAGGGATCTGGCAATGTTGTACCGCGTTCCATCTGGCTTCACGAGGACACAGGCCATAACCAAGAAGCGATGTTGGAAGGTCAAACACTGTTCGGTCAAGCTCGCTTTGGCACACCAAAACCCGAACGCCTTTTGGAGCGCATCCTACACATCGCCACCAACCCCAACGACCTCGTTTTGGACAGCTTCCTCGGCTCGGGCACAACCGCCGCCGTCGCGCACAAGATGGGTCGGCGCTGGATCGGCATTGAAATGGGCGAGCACGCACAAACCCACTGCCTGCCGCGCCTGGAAAAAGTGATAGCAGGAGAACAAGGCGGGATAAGCGCCAGCGTGACCTGGAAGGGCGGAGGCGGCTTTCAGTTCATGCAACTCGGCCCGGCCATCTTCACCGCGCAGCGGCGCATTGCACCCGATGTCAGTTTTGCCGCCCTCGCCGCGTTGGTCTGGCACGCCGAAACCGGCCAGCCCGCGCAGCACGCGCTGAACGCCGCGTTGCTGGGGGTACACGCGGGCAGCGCCTGCTTTTTGCTCTACAACGGCGTGCTGGGCGACAAGCGGCCCGAAGCGGGCAACGTGCTGACCGAATCGGTCTATCGCCACCTGATGGCCGCGCACCCACACGCCGGGCCGCTAGTGGTCTATGCCGAAGCCACCAACATGGGGCCGGCCCGCCGCGCCGCGCTGGGCTTGACCTTCAAACAGTTGCCCTACCACCTCAAGCAGTTGCAAAGCCAAACCGGAGTGGCCCTGTGAACACCCGCGCCCTGACCCTGAAAAGCTACCAGTCCGACACGCTGGACGCGCTCGAATCGTTTTTGCAGGCCGCCGTGGACGACGACGCGCCCGATGCGCTCCAGCGCGCCTACGCGCAGACGCTGGCCGCGCAGCAGCGCCGCGCCAGCGTGCAGCCGGGCGACGGCGGCGAAGCGCCTTACCGCGATTCGTTTGCCAAGGCCGATGGCGCGCGCCCCGGCGTGCCGCATGTGTGCCTGCGCATTCCCACGGGCGGGGGCAAAACCATTCTGGGCGCGCACGCGATTGCGCGGGTCGCCGCCACGCTCGGGCCGCGCCAGCACTGGGGCGCGTATCCGGTGGCGCTGTGGCTGACGCCGACCGACATGATCCGCCAGCAGACGCTCAAGGCGCTGCAGCAGCCCGACCATCCGTATGCGTTGGCGCTGGCGCAGCACTTTGGCGCCGATGTCGAGGTGCTGGCGCTGGAGCAGTTCGCCGGCCTGTCGCCCGAAGTCTGGGGAAACAAAACCGTGGTGCTGGTGGCGACCATCCAGACCTTTCGCATCAACAGCACGCAACTGCGCCAGGCCTACGGCTTTGACGACGCGCTGGTGCGGCATTTCAAGCGGCTGGCGCGGGAAGTGCCGCAGGCGCTCGTCGGGTTGGAACTGCTGACCGCTAGCGATGTGAACCGCTACCCCGGCGACCCGCTGACGGCGGCTGACATTGGCAGCCCGAAGGCGTCGGTAGCGAACCTGCTGTACGCGCTGCGGCCCGTGGTCATCGTCGATGAGGCGCACAACGCGCAGACCGACACCAGCTTCAAGACGCTGGCGCGCTTCAACCCGGCCTGCATCATCGAGCTGACGGCGACGCCGCTGGCGGGCACCAACGTGCTGTACCGCGTCAGCGCATGGGCGCTCAAGCAGGCCAACATGATCAAGCTGCCCGTGGTGCTGGTGCATCACCGGGGCGACTGGGAGGCGGTGGTGCGCGATGCGCGGCTGCAGCGCGACAAGCTCGAAGCGCTGGCGCAAGCCGAGCCGCAGCACATTCGCCCCATCATGCTGCTGCAGGCGCAGGACGTGTCGGGCGAAGTCACGCCCGAGGTGCTGAAAAAGCATTTGATGGAGCGCGAGAAGATTCCCGAAAAGCAAATCGCCATCGCCACCGGCAAGATCAAGGGGCTGGACGGCGTGGACCTGATGGACCGGCTGTGCCCGGTGCGCTACGTCATCACCGTCGAGGCGCTGAAAGAAGGCTGGGATTGCCCGTTCGCCTACATCCTGTGTTCGCTGCAAAGCGTGCGCAGCGGCAAGGATGTGGAGCAGCTTTTGGGGCGCGTGCTGCGCATGCCTTACGCGCAAAAGCGCGTGAACGACGAGCTGAACCGGGCCTGGGCATTTGTGGTGTCGCCCGACTTTCAGGCCGAAGCGATGGCGCTGCGCGACAAGATGGTGCAGAGCATGGGCTTCAATGCGCTCGAAGCCGCGCAGGCCGTGCTGCCGGGCACGCCGGCGCTATTTGACGAGGCGGATTTGCCTCTTTTCAATCAAACGCAAACCCGGCTGACGGACTTGGTGATCACGCTGCCTGCGTCGCTGGACCTGAGCGCGGTTCCGCTGCCTGCTGCGGCGCGCCTGATTCAGCATGGCGAACAGGTGCAGGTGGTTTGTAGCGACGACGTGACGCCCGAAGAAGGCGCGGCGCTGGTGGCGGCGCTGCCCAAGGCGCACCGCGAACGCGTCGCGCAGGCGCTGACCGACCACCGCGCGATGGTGGCGATGCTGCAGGCGCCCAGCACGCGCCGCGTGCCGTTCGCGCCCTTGCCGCAACTGGTGATCGAGTTCGATGGCGCGTGGCAACTGGTGGAGAGCGAAACCCTGGTCAACATGGCCGGTCAATCGCTGCTGGCCGAGCCGGTGTTGGGGCTGGCGGCGTACAGCCCGCAGGAACATGCGCAGGTCGCGCAGCTCGATATTTCGGCCCGGCAAAAAATCGAGATTGAACTGGACTCGCGGCAACTGGCGCTCGATGGCGTGCAAACCACCATCACCGAAGCCGACTTGATAGGCCGGCTGGCTGAAAAAGTCTGCACCGACTACACCGTGCCGGGCGAACTCGACGGCTACCTGGCGCGCGTGCTGCTGCATCTGCAGCGCGACGCCGGGCACAGCCTGACGAGCCTGGTGCGCCATCAGGCGGAGCTGGCGCGGGCGATTTCCGCCGACATTGCGGTTCGGCTGGCGCGCTTGCGCAAAAAGGGATTTCAGGCAGCGCTCAGGCTTGACATGTTCAGCGAACCGGCGGGCGCGGACGGGTTTTGGCACGAGTTCCGCTTTCATCCCGACATCTACCCGGCGCGCGCGCCGTATTGCAGCGACAGCGGCGGGTTTCGCTTCAAGAAACACTATTACGCGCAAATCGACGATCTGCGCGAAGGCGGCGAGGAATGGCAATGCGCGCTGGCGATTGAAAGCCTGCCGGAGGTCAAGCAGTGGGTGCGCAACATCGCGCAAGACCGGGTGAATTCGTTCTGGCTGCCCACGTCGAGCGACTACTACTACCCGGATTTTGTCTGCGAGCTGAACGACGGGCGGCGGCTGGTGGTCGAGTACAAGGGCGGCCAGTTGCTGGGCGGCATGGACGCGGATGAAAAGGCCCGCATCGGCCAGCGCTGGGCGGCGACGAGCCGCAACGGGAGCTGCATTTTCGTCGAGGTCAGCAAGGCCGACCCGCAAAAAAGAAGCCTTGAAAAGCAGTTGAAGGATGCCATCAAGGCGCAGGCGCTGGCTTAAACCAAGCCTTCTTCCTGCATCGCCGTCTGCACCGACGGGCGCGCGGCAACGCGTTCGCGGAACGCGGCCAGGTTGGCCAGGCCGCTGATGTCCACGCCCACCTTGGGCGCCCAGTTGGTCACGGTGAACAGGTACGGGTCGGCCACGCTGAACTGCTCGCCCATCAGGTAGGGCTTGCCGGCCAGCTGCTCATCGACCCACTTCAGGCGCGATAGGAGCTTGTCAATTGCCATGGTCTTGTACTCGGGCGGCGTGGCCGGGTTGAACAGCGGGCTGAAGCCCTTGTGCACCTCGGTGGCGATGAAGTTGAGCCAGGACTGCAGCTGTGCCCGCGCGACGGTGCCGTTGGCCGGCGCCAGGTTTTTCTCCGGCACCTGGTCGGCGATGTACTGCACGATGGCCGGGCCTTCGGTCAGGCGCGTGCCGTCGTCGAGTTCGAGCAGCGGCACGTAGCCCAGCGGGTTGATGCGGTAGTAGTCGCTGCCGTCGGGCAGCTGGTGCGTCTTGGTGGGCGCGGCCACATGCTCGAACTTCAGGCCCGACTCGTGCAGCGTGATGTGCGGCGAGAGCGAGCAGGCGCCGGGAGAGTAGTAAAGCTTCATGGGAATCATCCTTGGCAGGGTGGAACAAAAAAGTGCCGGTTCTGCGCGCGCGCAGGGCGCGGCAACCCTTCATCGTAGCCGCAGCCGTGCGCCGGTGTCCGGCGCGCGGTTTTTGACCATTGCGCGGCAAGAAACACGGCGCCATGGCTAGACAGGGCGCCGTCCTACAGGTTACAACGGGCGGTGCTGAGGCTGCGGCCAGCGTGCATTTTTTAAGATCAAGTCCACTGATTTCCAGGCAGCAGTCGTGGCGCTTAAGGAGAACATCGTGATCAAATACGCAATCATTTTTGCCGTGATCTCGCTCGTCGCCGGTGCCCTGGGTTACAGCGGGGTCGCTGCCGGCGCCGCTGGTCTGGCCAAGGTTCTGTTCGGCCTGTTCCTGATCCTGGCGGTCATTTTTATCGTGCTGGCGGCCCTGGGCGTGGGAGCCGCCAAGAATATTCTCAAGTAATGAAACCATTGATTGCGGCCAAGTCCGCAGCTGCCGTGTCGCGCTTTAAAAAACGTCTGCTTGACAACTGGCCCAGCCGCCAGGAAACGCCTGACGGTTCCGGGGCGCCCGAAGCGCCCCAAGCGATTGAAGCGGAAGCGGCCCAAGCCGCCGCCAAGCCCCGCGCCAGCCTGCCGGCTATCGCGCCGTCGCGTCCGCTGGGCTTTCCGGCCAGCATTGCCGAGTTCCTGCTGGTGTTCCGGCTGAAGGCGCGGCGCCCGCAGGCGCGCGCCTCGGTGTCGTCGTCATCCTCGTCGTCGTCGTCGTCGTCGTCGCGTGACATTCTGGAGCGTGCCTTGCGCGTCGTGCTGGTGACCTGCAAGAACTGGTTCATCCATGCCGATTCGCCGCCGCGTTCGCCCAAGTCGGACTAGCCGGCGCTTGCCCGGCGCCGCACGGATTGCTTTGTGTTTGTTTTTTTACTTGGAACCCCTTGCCCATGCACACTTCCCTGATTGACTGCCTGCTGGAATACCAGGTCACCAGCCCGTCGCACTTCCTGTTCAACATCGAGTCGGCCTTTCACGACGGCCACGAGGTGCTGGAGGAGCGCCTGACGATCACGCCCAGCGTGAAGGTGCGCACCTTCTTTGACGAGCGCAGCGGCAACCGCTTCGTGCGCCTGGATTCGCCGCCGGGCATCCTGACGGTCAACTACCACGCGCGCGTGCAGATCAAGCCGCTGCAGGTGCCGGCGCAGCTCAATGAAACGCCCGTCTCCGGCGTGCCCGACGACGTGCTGCACCACATCCTGCCCAGCCGCTACTGCGAGTCCGACTCGATGAGCCGCGCGGCCCAGCAGCTGTTTGGCCAGCTGCCCACGGGGCTGCAGCGCGTGCAGGCCATCGAGCAGTGGATCCACGACTCGATCCAGTACGAGCCGGGCTTTACCCAGTCCACGACCACGGCGCAGGACGTGTTCGTGCAGCGGGTCGGCGTGTGCCGCGACTTTGCGCACCTGGGCATCACGCTGTGCCGGGCGCTGAACATTCCGGCGCGGCTGGTGGTGGGCTATGTGAACTTTTCCGAGCCGCCGCAGGATTTTCATGCCATCTTCGAGGCCTGGCTGGACGGGCGCTGGGTGCTGTTCGATCCGACGCGCATGGCGCCGGTGGACCGCCTGGTGCGCATCGGCACCGGGCGCGACGCCAAGGACGTGGCCTTTGCCACCATCTTTGGCGGCGTGCAGATGCTGCGCAAGGAAATCAGCGTGCAGGAGGGCGACACCGATGCGCGCAATGCGGGCCAGACCGGCGCTGGCGACCAGGCATCCAGCGGCCAGCAGCAGGCCATGGCGTCGCTCAGCATGGCCGACTGCTGAACGCCCGGCCGGTCCTTCTAGCCTCGGGCGCCGCCGCTTTGCTATTGAAAGCATAGCTGGCGGTGCAGGCTGCGCTTGCGCTGGCAGCCGATTTGGCTTGAAAACGCTTTTTCGCACGCCGCCCGGTGGGCGCCCTGGCGCTTACTTCTGGCCGCGAATCTTCATCAGCTCGTTCTGCGTCGCGATCCACAGGTCCATGCCCACTTCCGTGCCGATGTCGGCATACACGCGGGTCAGCTTGTTGCGCATGCGCGAGGCTTCGGCCGCCGACAGCTCGTTGACCTGCATGCCCTTGGCCTTCAGGTCGGCCATGGCCTTGGCCGCTTCCTCGCGCGTGTCCTTGCGCTCGTAGTCGCGGCTGGCCTTGGCCGCGTCCGCCAAGACCTTCTGCTCGGCCTTGGACAGCGTGTCCCACCACTTCTTGCTCACCAGCACGATCCACGGGCTGTAGACGTGGTTGGTCACGGTCAGGTACTTCTGCACCTCGTAGAACTTGCTCGACAGGATGGTGTTGAACGGATTTTCCTGGCCATCGACGGTGTTGGTCTCCAGCGCGCCGAACAGCTCCGAGAACGCCATCGGGATCGCGTTGGCGCCCAGCGTCTTGAAGCTGTTCAGGAACACGTTGTTCTGCATCACGCGCAGCTTGATGCCGTCCATGTCCTCGACCTTGGTCACTGGGCGCTTGCTGTTGGTCAGGTTGCGAAAGCCGTTTTCCCAATAGACCAGCCCGACCAGCCCTTTTTCCTGCAGCTTGTCCTTGATCTTCTCGCCGATCGGGCCGTCGAGCAGCGCGTCGGCTTCCTTGGTGTTGCTGATGAGGAACGGCGTGTCCCACAGCGCCATTTCCTTGGTGATGCCGACCAGCGTGGCGGTCGAGCCGACCATCATCTCCTGCGCGCCGCCGATCAGCGCCTGCTGCATCTGCGTGTCGGGGCCGAGGGCGGCCGCGCCGATGGCGCGCACCTTCATCTTGCCGCCCGAGGCCTTGGCGACCTCGTCGGCAAACACCTTGGCCGCGCGGCCCTGGTTGCTGGCTTCGTTCAGGCCGTAGCCAAAGCGGATCAGGCGCGGCTTGATGTCCTGCGCCAGCGCGGAAAACGAGGCGGCCAGGGCCACGGCGGCAGCGGCGGCGACAACGGTTCGGCGAAGAAAAGTCATGGGAAAGTCTCCTGAAGTGTGAAATGGGGGTGAATTGATCGGGGGAAGAAGGAAGAGGGCTGGCGCGCCTTCAGCGCATCCACGCAACCGGCGCGGTGACGATCTGCGGGAAGATGATGAACAGCACCAGGATCAGCACGTAGGTGATCAGGAACGGGTTCACGCCCTGAATGACCCGGTGCAGGGGCAGCCGCCCGACGCCGGCCACGACGTTGAGCACCGTGCCCACGGGCGGCGTGATCAGGCCGATGGCGCCGTTGAGCACGAACATCAGGCCGAAGTACACCGGGTCGATGCCGGCCTTGACCGCAATCGGCAGCATCACCGGCGCGAAGATCAGGATGGTTGGCGTCAGATCGAGCGCCGTGCCGACGATGACCAGCACCAGCATCATCACCGCCATCAGGAGCTTGGGGCTTTGCACCAGCGGCCCGAGCCAGCCGGTCAGCGTGCCGGGCAGGTCGGCCAGCGTGATCATGTAGCTGGCCACCTGGGCACCGGCGCACAGGAACATGACGATGGCCGTGGTCTTGGCCGCGCGCACCAGCACGCCGTGGATTTCGGCCGGCTGCATCTCGCGGTGCACGAAGAGGGCGACAAAAAGCGCGTAGAACGCCGCCACCACGGCGGCTTCGGTGGGCGTGAACACGCCGGACTTCATGCCGCCGATGATGATGATCGGCATCAGCATCGCCCAGAAGGCCTTGACCGTGGCGCGCAGCCGCTCCTTCATGGGCAGCGGCTGGCCTTGCGGCAGGTCCATCTTGCGCAGCACCAGTTTCCACGCCACGATCAGGCCCACGCCCATGATGATGCCCGGCACGATGCCGGACAAGAACAGCGCCGAGATGGAGGTGTTGGTGGTCACGCCGTAGATCACGAACGGCATCGAGGGCGGGATGATGGGCGCGATGATGCCGCCCGAGGCGATCAGCCCGGCCGAGGTGTGCATCGGGTAGCCCTGCAGCCGCATCATGGGCAGCAGGATGGTCGCCAGCGCGGCGGTGTCGGCCAGCGCCGAGCCGCTCATGCTGGCCATCATCACCGCGGCGGCAATCGCCACGAAGCCCAGCCCGCCGCGGATGTGGCCGACCCAGGCCTGCGCCATGGCGATGATGCGCTGGCTGATGCCGCCCGAGTTCATCAGCTCGCCGGCCAAAATGAAGAACGGCACCGCCAGCAGCGGAAAGCTGTCCACGCCGGCCACCAGGTTCTGCGCCAGGAGCTGCGTGTCCCAGAAGTCGAGCACCCAGGCCATGCCGGCGCCGGTCAGCACCAGCGCCAGGCCCATGTTCATGCCGATGCCCATGAGGGTCAGCATGCCGACGGAAAAAACGATGAAGGCAAGTCCTTCGCTGCTCATGGCGCGCTCCGGTGGACGCTGGCCGGTGCGGCCAGCAGACGTGAAAAAGGAAGAAATGGGCGTGGCATGGGGCTTACTCCACTTCGGCGCCGTGGCCCAGGTCCAGCGGCGTGCGCTGGATGATTTCAAAAAGCGCCATCAGGCCGATGGCCACCGCGCACAGAAACGCCGGCAGCGGCAGGAGCGCCGTCGAATAGCCCAGCACGACCGAGCGGCTGCCGTAGCCGACGACGACCTGCTGCCACGCGCCCCAGCCGATCAGCGCGCAGCCCAGCAGCACCAAGAGGCGGATGAAAATCGTCATGGACATGAACAGCCCGGGCCGGTTTCTGAGCAGGCCCACCAGGCTGGTGAAGGCCATGTGCTCGCCGGCCGGGTAGGCGGCGGTCGCGCCGATGAACACCATCCAGACGAACAGCAGGCGCGACAGCTCCTCGCTGGCCGGCACGCCGCTGCCAAAGCCGTAGCGCAGCACGACGTTGATGAACACCGCCACGGCCATCACGCCCAGGCACAGCGCCAGCAGGTGGTTGCTGGCGCGCTGAAAGCGGCTCGCGGGCGCGGCAGGCACGGCAGTTGGAAGATCGGCGCTCATGACGGCTCCTTCGGTTGTTCGAGCCAGGCGGTGACGTCGGCCAGCAACTGCTCCAGCGGCTTGAGGGCATCGACGCGCAGCACGCCGGCCTCGCCCGTCGGGTTTTCCAGCGTGGCGAACTGGCTGTCCACCAGCGAGGACGAGAAAAAATGCTGCGCGCCACGCGCGGCCACCCGGGCCTGCGCCTGGTCGCGGCCAATGTCCAGAAACACGAAGCGCAGGCCGGGCGAGGCCTGGCGCAGCCGCTCGCGGTAGGCGCGCTTGAGGGCCGAGCAGGTCAGCACCAGGCCTTGCGGGTGGGCGCGCAGCTGCTCGCCCAGCACGCCCAGCCAGCCGCCACGGTCGGCGTCTGTCAGGGCGATGCCCTGGCTCATCTTGGCGCGGCTGGCCGGGCTGTGAAAGTCGTCGCCTTCGACCAGCGGCAAGCCGGTGGCTTGGGCCACGGCGGCGCCCAGGCTGGACTTGCCGCAACCGGCCACGCCCATGATCACAAGAGAATTGTTCATCGTCTGGTCCGTGTGGAAGTTGTTTGGATAGCGCTATCCAAAAAAGTTAAAAAATCAGGAGAAAGGCGGCTGCCGGGATGAATTCATTTGGAAGGCCGTTTGCGCGTCGGCCTGAGGGCTTGCCCGGCGGCAGCCTGTTTTGGGATAGCGCTATCCTATTCGAGGTTCAGGCCCTTCCCATCCGTAGTTTCCCCTAGTCTTGCGCTGTTTCCCATGCCGCCCGCTCCATGCCCGGGCGGGAACGTGGCGGCGGGACGCGACATCTATGGCCATAGGGTCCAGCCTGAACAAACACCGACTGGACCGCGCGGTTGCCGCGATAACCCCAGGAGGCTCCTCATGACACCCAGGCAGTTTGTCCGCTCAATTCCCCCGGCGCGCCTTTGCCTTGCGCTTGCCCGGCGCACTGCGCTTCCCCTCGGCGTCGGCGGCGCCCTGGCGGTCCTCGTGGGCGGCTGCGGGGGAGGCCATGACGGCGCAGCCCAGCACCCCGCCCAACAGTCCGACCTGCTCGCGCAGGGCCAGCAGATCTTCCGCTTCGACACGTTTGGCGACGAAGCCTTGTGGACCGACAGGCTGCGCATGCACGAGGTCATCGCCTCTGCCGTGGACCCGACTACGGCCCTGTCCGTGGGGCTCAAGGTCGATGCCCAGGCGCTGCCGTCGGCGGTGGCCGAAGGCATCCGCAACGGCAGCGTGGACCTGAAAAGCCCGGCCACCACCGTGACGCTGCTCAAGCTGGGCGCCGTGGTGGGCTTGAAGGGCACCGTCGAGACGGTCAACGGCGTCGACCAGCTCAAAACCGTGGGCGTCACCTGCGCCCTGTGCCACTCCACCGTGGACAATTCATTTGCGCCCGGCATCGGCAGGCGGCTGGATGGCTGGGCCAACCGCGATCTCAACCCCGGCGCCATCATCGCGCTCTCGCCCGCGCTCGACGCGGCCACCAAGGCGGTTTACAACTCCTGGGGCAAGGGCAAGTACGACCCGCGCTTCAACATCGACGGCCAGAACAACCCTGTCGTCATTCCGCCCGCCTATGGCCTGCAGGGCATTCACCGCATCACCTTCACCGGCGATGGCGACGACGTGGCGTACTGGAACCGCTACGTCGCGGTGACCCAGATGGGCGGCCTGGGCACCATGACCGAGCCGCGCCTGGGCCTAGCGATCACCCACGGCACGGTGGACCTGGTCACCGACAAGCTGCCCGCGCTGCAGGCCTATCAGCTCTCCCTCAAGGCTCCGGCGCCGCCAGCCAGCTCGTTCGATCCGGTGGCTGCGGCGCGCGGCAAGCTGATTTTTGAGGGCGCTGGCAAATGCGCCAGCTGCCACACTGGCCCCACCTTCACCGACGCCAACGCCACCTTGCATCCGCCCGGCGACTCGATGGCCGAGCCCGAAACGCCCAGCTATGCCTCGCGTTCCGCCACCAAGCTGTACCGGACCACGCCGCTCATGGGCCTGTGGCAGCACGCACCCTACTTCCATGACGGCTCGGCCACCACCCCCGAGGAGGTGGTGCGAATCTACGATGCGCGCCGCGCGCTGGGCCTGAGCGCGCAGGACATCGCGGACCTGTCCCAGTACCTGAAATCGCTCTGAAAAAGGTGCCGGGGCTTCGCCGCCACCCTGGCATCCCCTGCAACCCGCGCGGCAATGCCCCTTCAAGGAGAAACCCACATGAAAAGCATGATTCGCACCGCTGTCCTGGCCCTGCTTGCCTCCGGCATCGGATGCGCACAGGCGCAGTCTGGCCCCACCGACCCGCAAATCGCCGCCATCGTGGTCACGGCCAACCAGGTCGATATCGACGCGGGCAAGCTGGCCAAGAGCCGGGGCAGCGCCGGGGACGTGAAACAGTTCGCCCAGCAGATGGTCACCGACCACACCAGCGTCAACCAATCGGCCACCGCCCTGGTGAAAAAGCTCAAGGTCAAGCCCGAGCCCAACCCCACCAGCGCCAGCCTGAAGCAGGGCGGCGACGAGAACCTGGTCAGCTTGAAAAAACTCAAGGGCCCCGCGTTCGACAAGGCCTACGTCAGCCACGAAGTGACCTACCACCAGAGCGTGCTCGACGCCATGGACCAGACGCTGATCCCGTCGGCCCGCAATGCGGAGCTCAAGGCGCTGCTGGTGAAGGTGCGCCCGGCCTTTGTCGCGCATCTTGAGCACGCCAGGCACCTGCAGTCGCAGCTGGGGCAGTGAGATGGCCATACATTGCCAGGCCTGCCTTGGGCCCAAAGCAGCCGTGCTGGCGGCGGCCTTTCTTCTGGCAGGCCCGTGCCAGGGCCTTGCCGGCACGCCCGAGCAGGTCATCCGTATCGAGGCGATGGCGTTTGCACCGGCCAGCGTGGCCGTTCAGCGGGGCACCCGGGTGGTCTGGCACAACCATGACCTGGTGCCCCATACCGTGACAGCCGCAGGAAAATTCGATTCCGGCAGCATTGCGCCCGGCAAGCGCTGGGCCTACGTGGCCACGGTGCCGGGGCGCCATGACTATGCTTGCGCCTATCATCCGGGCATGAACGCCACGCTGATCGTCCAGCCATGAACCCATTGAACCGCTTGCCGGCGCCAACGGGGACCGATGCCGTGGACGATGCGCAACTCGCACGGCGCGTGCAGGCGTGCGACGAGGCCGCCTTCGAGCTGCTGATGCGCCGGCACAACCGGCGCCTGTACCGCCTGGCGCGCTCGATGCTGCGCAACAGCGCGGACGCCGAAGAGGCGCTGCAGGAGGCCTATCTGGCGGCTTTTCAGGCCATGGCCCGCTTTCGTGGCGACGCGTCGCTGGCCACCTGGCTGTCGCGCATCGTGGCCAACGAATGCCTGGGGCGGCTGCGCCGCCAGAGCCGCCGCCACCACATCGTTCCCATCATCGGCATTCCCATGGATGGGCAGCAAGACCCGGACCCGGAGGCGCTCCCCATGGCCAGCCAGGACATCGAAGGCCCCGACCGCGCGCTCGGGCGCGCCGAGCTCAGGGGCTTGCTTGAGCGCAGGATCGACGAGCTGCCCGACGCTTTCCGTACCGTGTTCGTGCTGCGCGGCGTGGAGGATCTCAGCGTGGAGGAAACCGCCCAGTGCCTGGACATTCCCGAAGCGACGGTTCGCACCCGCTACTTTCGCGCGCGCAGCCTGCTGCGCCAGTCCCTGGCCCAGGACATGGACCTGGCCGAGCGCGACGCGTTCTCGTTCGACGGCGGGCGATGCGACCGCATCGTGGCGCACGTGCTAGCCCAGGCAAGGCGCCTGCGATGATCCGCTGCCAGGGCCTGCGCGGACCCGGGGCAAGGCGCCCGCTTCTTTCGTGACGCAGCAAGACCAGGATTCATGACCTCACCTTCCGCTCCCACCTCCGGGCCTGTTCCCGATGCGGCCCCTGGCGCCGCCCCGCGTGCCGCTGGCCGCGCTTCGGCCCGTTCGCGCGCCACCGGCCGCGCGACCCTGGCCGATGTGGCCAAGGCCGCTGGCGTCAGCCCGATCACCGTCTCGCGCGCGCTGCGCGGCGAGCGCGCCGTCGATCCGGCGCTGGTCGAGCGGGTGCGGGCGGCCGCGCAGCTGCTGGGCTACGTGCCCGACCCGGCGGCGCGCGCGCTGGCCTCGCAGCGCAGCGCGCATGTCACGGTCCTGATTCCGATGCTGTCCAACGCGCTGTTCGTCGATCTGTTCGAGGCCGTGCAGCGCTGCCTGCGCCCGGCCGGCTACCAGACGCTGATGGGCGTGACGCACTACGACGCCGACGAGGAGGAGCAGCTGCTGCGCGAGCAGCTGCTGCAGCGCCCGGCGGGCCTCCTGGTGACGGGCATGGAGCGCAGCGAGGCGGCGCGCGCCCTGATCGCGCAAAGCGGCGTGCCGTGCGTGCACCTGATGGAAACCAGCAGCGCGCCGGGCGTGTACAGCGTCGGCTTTTCGCAGCTGGAGGCGGGCGCGCAGATGACGCGCCACCTGCTGGCGCGCGGGCGCAGGCGCATCGCCTTCGGTGCGGCGCAGCTCGATGCGCGCACGCTGCAGCGGCTGGCCGGCTGGCGCCGCGAAATGCAGGCGGCCGGCGTGCACGACCCGGCGCTGGAGTGGCGCGACCCGGCGCCTTCGTCGATGGCGCTGGGCGCGTGCCTGTTCGAGCGCATCATGCAGGCCCAGCCCGAGGTGGATGCGATCTTTTTCTGCAACGATGACCTGGCGCAGGGCGCGCTGCTGGCCGCGCTGCGCCTGGGCGTGGCGGTGCCGCGGCGCGTGGCCGTGGCCGGCTTCAACGACCTGACCGGCAGCGACCAGATGCTGCCGCCGCTGACCACGGTGCGCACGCCGCGCAGCCAGATCGGCCAGGCGGCCGCGCGCATGCTGCTGGCGCTGATGAACGGCCAGGCGGTGGCCTCGCCCTGCGTGGACCTGGGCTACGAGCTGGTGGTGCGCGAGAGCACCTGATCGGCCGTGCGTCCGCGTCTGCGTCTGCGTCTGGTTTTGCTATTGAAACCATAGCTGCAGGCGCAGGCTGCGCCTGCGCTCAGGCCCGATCTGGCCTGAAAACCGGCGTGCCGCTACCCGCGTCGCCGGCGCGCGTCAGTCCGCCTTGATCTTGGCGCGCGCCACCACCTGCTGCCAGCGCGCCTGCTCGGAGCGGATGAAGGCGGCGTACTCGGCCGGCGTGCTGCCCAGGGGCTGGGCGGTGTCGCCGCGCAGGCGCTCGGTGGCCTGGGGATTGCGCATCGCCTGGCCGCAGGCCTGGGCAACCTTGTCGATGGCCGCCTGCGGCATGCTGGCCGGCGCATTCAGGCCGTACCACTGCGTCATCTCGAAGCCCGGGTAGCCGCTCTCGGCCACGGTGGGCACGTCGGGCAGCTGGGGCAGGCGCTCCTTGGTGCCGGTGGCGATGCAGCGCAGCTTGCCCGACTTGATGTGCGCCAGGATGGCCGGCGCGCCCACGCTGGCTGCGTCGAGGCGCCCGGCCAGCAGGTCGGTCAGCTGCGGGCCGGTGCCGCGGTAGGGCACATGCAGCACAAAAATGTCGGACACCATCTTCAAATACTCGAACGCCAAGTGGCCGGCGCTGCCGTTGCCGGCCGAGCCGTAGTTGAGCTGGCCGGGCCGGGCCTTGGCCAGCGCGACGAATTCCCTGAGGTTCTGGGCCGGCACATTGGCATTGACCACATACAGGCTGGGCACCTTGGCCAGCAGCGAGACCGGCTTGAAGTCCCGGTTGGTGTCAAACGGCAGCTTGCCGTAGATAAACGGGTTCACGGCAAAGGTGCCGATGTGCCCGAGGATGAGCGTGTGGCCGTCGGTGCTGCTGGCGCATTCCTGCATCGCGATGTTGCCGCCGGCGCCGGGCTTGTTGTCCACGAACACCGACTGGCCCAGGCTTTTGCCGAGCTCATTGGCCGCCGAGCGCGCGACGATCTCGGAACTGCCGCCGGGCGCGAAGGGCACGATCAGGCGAATCGGCTTGCTGGGCCAGGCGGCTTGGGCATGCGCGCTGCCCAGCAGTCCGGGAAAGGCGGACGCTGCGGCCAGCGCGCCGGCCGTGCCCAGGCCGTGCTGGAGCAGGCGGCGCCGTGAAGGGGATGCATGCATGAAAATTCTCCTGATGGGCAATGCCTGCCACTGTAGGGCGGATGCGGGTTCCTGCCATCGGGGGTTTCACGCAGAGCGCAAGGGACGGCTGTGCAGCGCGCTTTGCCCGCAGGCGCCCCACGGGACCGGCCGTTTTGTCAGCCTCTTGCGCGCCCCGTGTGCCATCATCAAAAGTTGTCCCCCACAAAAAGGAGCCTTGATGTCCGTTCAAACCCTCTACCAGCAAAAACGAATGTCGCCCGCCGATGCCATCGCCGTCGTCCGGAACGGCGACACGGTGGTCGTGCCCACCGCCGTGGGCGAGCCGCCGGCGCTGCTCAGGGCGCTGTCCGAGGCGCGCCGCCAGTTCCTCGATGTGCAGGTCTCGCAGATCCTGCCGGTGCGCAAGTACGACTACCTGGACCCGCACACCGCCGCCCATGTGCGGCACACGGCCTACTTCTTCAGCGGCATCACCCGCGCCGGCGGCCAGGCGGGCGCCATCGATTTCATTCCAGCGAATTTTTCCGAGCTGCCCGAGCTGCTGGCGCGCCGCCTGATGCCGGCCGACGTGGTGGTTTCCATGGCCTCGCCGATGGACGAGCACGGTTACTTCTCGCTGTCGCTGGCGCCCGACTACACCCTGGCAGCCATCGCGCAGGCGCGCGCGGTGGTGCTCGAAGTCAACCCCAACGTGCCCTTTGCCAACGGCAACTGCCACATCCACATCTCGCAGGTGGCCGCGCTCACCGAAAGCGACGACGCGCTCCTGGAGGTCGGCCTGCCAAAGATCGGCCCGGTGCAGGAAGCCATCGGCAAGTACGTGGCCGACATGATCCCGGACGGCGCGACGCTGCAGATCGGCTACGGCGGCATTCCGGACGCGGTGGTGATGCAGCTCACGCACAAGCACGACCTGGGCGTGCACACCGAGATGATCGGCGACGGCATCATGAGCCTGGTCGAGGCCGGCGTCGTCACCAACCGCCAGAAGAATTATTTGCCCGGCAAGATGGTGGCGACCTTCGCCCTGGGCTCCAAAAAGCTCTACCAGTTCCTGCACCGCAACCCGGCGCTGGAGATGCACCCGGTCGATTTCACCAACGACCCGTACCTGGCCGGGCAGAACGACAACCTGCATGCGATCAACGCGACCATGCAGGTCGATTTTCTGGGGCAGTGCGGCTCGGAAAGCCTGGGCTTTTCACCCTATTCGGGCACCGGCGGGCAGACCGACTTCGTGCGCTCGGCCAACCGCTCCCGGGGCGGCAAGGCCTTCATCGTGCTGCCTTCCACGGCCAAGGAGGGCACCATCTCGCGCATCGTGCCGGTACTCTCGCCCGGCACGCATGTCAGCACCAGCAAGAACGACGTCAACTATGTGGTGACCGAGTACGGCGTGGCCCAGCTGCGCGGCAAGACCGCGCGCCAGCGCTGCGAGGCGCTAATTGCGATTGCGCACCCGGACTTTCGCGGCGAACTGCGCGAATCGGCGCGGCGCATGCAGCTGCTCTGAAGCCTGGGGCGGGCCGAGCGGGCTGGCCCGCCGGGGCTTGACAAAAGGCAAGGGTGGCGTCAGCCAAAGCCGGTAAAGTGTTTCATTTGTAAATAATAGAAACAAAACTATGCGCTTTTCTCTGGCTTTCGTGCCTCCCTTGACGTCCACAGCCCTTGCCGCCATGGCCGCCTCGGCCTTTCTGGCCGCGTGCGGCGGCGGCAGCGGCGGCGGTTCGGCGACCGTTGGCACGCCCGCGCCGGCAGCGCCGGTCACGCTGACCTCGGCCAACTACGTGGCGGTCGCCCAGGAAGCGCTCGCGTCCTCGGCCTACCTCGGCAGCGCCGCCAGCCTGGCCACGGGCGCGCAGGTCAGCGATTCGGCAACGGCGGTGCGCTTTGGCCAGGCCCAGGCCGGCAAGATGGCGCACTGGCTGGCCGCTGCGCCCGCCCAGGCCGTGGGCGTGGTGCAGACCCGGACCGAAGCCTGCGACGGCGGCGGCACGATCAGCGCCAGGGCGAGCGACCTCAATGGCAACGGCCGCGTGGACACCGGCGATTCGGTCACCCTGACCGCCAGCAACTGCGCTTTCGAGGGCGAACTGCTCAGCGGCCAGCTGTCGATGACCATCGACAGCGTCACCGGCAACCCGGACTACTTTCCCTACAAGCTCTCGGTCACGCTCGGCTTCAACCAGCTGACGACCCAGTCGGCCACGCAGCGCACCGTGGGCAATGGCAACCTGACCCTGTCGATCGATGCGCGCGCTGCCAACGACCAGTCGCTGTCGCTGCGCACTGCCAGCCTCGGCCTGTCTTCCACCTACGCCAGCACCCGCTACGACAAGACGCTGACCAACTACGCCAGCACCATCACGCTCAGCCCGGCGGGCAGCGGCTTGAACTCCAGCGCCTCGGTCAACGGCACGCTCAGCAGTTCGGCCTTCGATGCCAAATCCGTCGCCATCGAAACGCCGAGCCCGTTCTTCACCGGCAGCGGCCAGCGGTACCCCGGCAGCGGCCGGCTTTTGATCACCGGTGCGGCCGGCGGCAAGGTGCGCGTCACGGCCACCAGCGCCAGCGCGCTGCTCATCGAGCTCGATGCCGATGGCAACGGCACCTACGAAGCCGCCACCTCCAAGGGCTGGAGCGAGATGCTTTGAGCCTGGCGCCTGGGGGATTTTCCGGCCTGGGGCAAACGCGGCACGGCTGGCTGGCCGGCGCGCTGCTGGCCGGCCTGCCGGCGGCCGCGCTGGCCGGCGCCTGCGACACGCCGGTGCTTGGCGCGCTGGCCGGCGCCGAGCGCAGCCGCTGGGAAGAATTCGACGCCCGGGGCCAGTCCCTGGTGCGCGAGCGCGGCACGCTGAAGATGGCCGGCTTGCGAGCCGCCGGCCACTGCGCGGCGCTGGACTGGGAGGCCACGCTCGGCCGCAGCCAGGGCGCGCGCGACTACGACGGCGTCTCCAGCACCCAGCAGGCGCTGCAGACGCAAAGTGCCCTGCGCGCGCAGGCCGCCACCCTGTCGGCCTGGCTTCCGCTGGGCGCGGGCTGGTCCGTGGGCGCGCAGCTCGGCTACCGCCAGATACGGCGCGACATTGCCGCCAGCGGCCCCGTGCTGGGCTATGTGGAGCGGTTTGACCAACCGCAGGCCGCGCTGGGCGGGCGCTACCAGGCGGCGCTGGGCCAGGGCCTGCGGCTCGCAGCCTCGGGCTGGCTGGGCGGCGGGCCGGGCGGACGCGTGCGGGTCGATCTGCCGCAAGCCGACCCGGTGGCGCTGCCGCTGGGCCGCCACCGCCTGCTGGCGCTGAGCCTGCAGCTCGAAGGCGGGGAGCCGCTGGGCGCTGGCTGGTCATGGCAGACCGGCCTGGCCTACCGGCGCGAACAGACCGGCGCAGGTGACGCCAGGGCGCTGCTGCGCAACGGCGTTCCCGTGGGTGCGGCCCTGCAGCCGCGCATCGTGCAGCAGCACCTGGGCGCCAGCGCCGCCGCCGTCTACCGCTTCTGACGCTTCGCCGGACTGGCGTGGCACTGGTCGGGTGAGGAGCAGCGGCGCATCGGACGTCGCTGAGCGGCCCTGGCCGTCGCAGCGCCTTTCCCCGGCCTGCCTGCTTCAAGCCGGGAGCCATCCGGCCTGCACTGCACACCCGAACCGGCACTGGCGTCATGGACAGCGGATGGCCCGGCTTTCGGCCTGCGTCCTACAGCGGCGCCGTGCGCGCCGGCGGTAAGGTAAAAAAGTCGCCGCGCATTCATTCGTGTTTCTGGCGACGGCGCCGGCAACCCGCGCGGCCTTACCGGGAGAATCTTTCATGGAATTCATTTTGAAAGGCATGTTTGCCGAGAAGTCATTGACCAAGGTGGTGGGTGTGTTCCCCGACAAGGCCCAGGCCGATGCGGCAGCGGCCCGCATCCTCAAGACGCCGGGGATGCTGCTGGACCAGGCGCGCGTGCTGGGTCCGCAGGATGCGCGGATGTCGCACCGCGAGATCTTCAGTCGCACCCTGGAGCCCGAGCAGCGCGGCATTTTCAAGAGCATCTTCATCACCCACGGCATCACCGGCTTGGCCGGCGGCATCGTCGGCCTGCTGCTGTTCACCTGGCTGCTGCGCAGCGGCCAGCCCATGGTAGCGAGCAGCCCGCTCCTGGCCTTCATTGCCATCGTCGGCTTTTCCATCACCTTCGGCCTGCTGCTGGGCGGACTGCTGACGATCCGGCCGGACCATGTCTGGCTCATCACGGCGGTGCGCGGTGCCCTGAAAAAGAACCAGTGGGCCGTGGTCGTGCATCCGCTGGACACCGACCAGACCGAAGCCGCCAGGCAGGTGCTGGACGCCAGCGGCGGGCAGGTTCTCAAGAGCCTGTGACAGCTGGCCGGCTACGACCTGCCTGGCCGGGCGCGCCGGCATCGCGAGCCGCAGCCGCAGCCGCAGCCGCAGCCGCAGCCGCAGCCGCAGCCGTATTTTTATCAAAACAGCCATTTGCGCACAGCCCGCCTGCGCATGCAGCTATCAAATTAATAGCGTTCGACTGTCCGAGCCATTCATCGGTTTTTACAGCGAGTGCGTCACCAGCCTGAAGTCCGGGTCTTCGGCGAAGGGCTTGATGGTGTAGCCCAGGCTCTTCATTAGCTTGAGCATGCCCGGATTCTGCGTCAGCACCAGGCCTTCGATCTCGGAGAGGCCCTTGTCGCGCGCCACGTCCATGATGCTGAGCATCAGGCGCGAGCCCAGGCCCTTGCCGCTGAAGTCGTCGGTCACCACCAGCGCGAATTCGCAGCTCGACTGGTCCGGGTTGGTCACGTAGCGCGACACGCCCACGATGCGCTCGGCCTCGGCGGGTTCGCCGTTCGGGCCGGCGCGCCGGCCCTTGAACACGGCCACCAGCGCCATTTCGCGGTCGTAGTCGATCAGCGTGAAGCGCGCCAGCATCGACGGCGGCAGCTCGACGATGGAGGAGATAAAGCGGAAATAGCGGCTCTCGGGCGAGAGGTGCTTCATCATTTCCTGCAGCATGCTGGCATCGTCCGGGTGGATCGGGCGGATGGTGTATTCGCCGCCGCCGCGCAGCGGCCAGACCTGTTCGTAGCGCGCCGGATACGGCAGGATCGACAGGTGGTTGTACGTGTTGGCCCGGCCGTTGATGGCCTGCGGCGCGTTGTCGATGACGATGCGCGCATCGACCGCCACGGCGCCGGATTCATCGACGATGATCGGGTTGATGTCCATTTCGCGCAGCTGGGGCAGCTCGCAGACCATTTCGGAAACGCGCAGCAAAATCTGCTCCAGCGCGGCCATGTTGACAGGACTGGCGCCGCGCCAGGGGCCCAGCGTCTCCGCCACGCGCGAGCGCGCGATCAGGTGGCGCGCCAGGAACTGGTTCAGCGGCGGCAGCTCCATCGCCCGGTCGTCGATCAGCTCGATCATCGTGCCGCCGGCGCCAAAGGCAATCACCGGGCCGAACGGGTCGTCGGTGACCAGGCCGACGCAGACCTCGCGCCCGCGCTTGGCGCGCGCCATGGTCTGCACCGTCACGCCGTTGATGCGCGCCTGGGGCTTCAGGCGCGCCACCGTCTGCATCATCTCGGTGAAGGTGTCGCGCACGCCGGTGGCGTTCAGGATGTTCAGCGCCACGCCCTCGACGTCGGACTTGTGGCTGATGTCGGGCGAGTCGATCTTCAGCGCCACCGGAAATCCGAGCTGCGTGGCGATCATCATCGCCTCGTTGGCCGTGCGCGCCAGGATGGTCTGCGTGACCGGGATGTGAAAGGCCGACAGCAGCGTCTTCGATTCCATCTCGGTCAGCACCTTGCGCCGCTCGGCCAGCACGTTCTCGATGATCAGGCGGGCGCCCTCGATGTCGGGCTTGGCCAGCGTCGAGAGCGGCGGCGGCGTCTGCTGCAGCAGCTGCTGGTTCTGGTAGAACGAGGCGATGTTGCCAAAGGCGCCGACGGCCGCCTCGGGCGTGCGAAAGCTGGGAATGGCCGCATCGTTGAGGATGCCGCGGCCGGTGGTCACCGAGGCGTCGCCCATCCAGCACGACAGCAGCGGCTTGCCCATGCTGCGCTTGACCTCGGCCAGCGCGCGCGCCACCTCGGCCGGATCGATCCCCTCCTTGGGCGAGAAAATCGCCAGCACGCCGTCGATGCCGGCGTCCTTGCCGGCAGTCTCGATGGCGTCCTTGTAATGCTCGGGCGTGGCTTCCTCGGACAGGTCGATCAGGTCGCACAGCGAGGCATGCTCGGGCAGGCGCAGCTTGAGCGCGCCGGACGGCTCGGGCGAGAGCTTGCCCAGCTTCAGGCCGATCTCGTTGACCCAGTCGGCCGCCAGCACGCCGGGCCCGCCGCCGTTGGTCACGATGGCCAGCCGGTTGCCCACCGGCCGGTAGCGGGAGGCCAGGCACTTGGCGGCCGAGAACAGCTCGACGAAGGAGCGCACGCGCACCGCGCCAGCGCGACGCAGCGCGGCATCGAACACGTCGTCGCTGCCGACGATGGCGCCGCTGTGCGTCTGCGCGGCCTCGTTGCCGGCCGGCCGGCGTCCGGCCTTGAGCACCACGACCGGCTTGGCGTTGGCCGCCGAGCGCAGCGCGCTCATGAAGCGGCGCGCGCTGGAGATGCCTTCGAGGTAGATGACGATGCTCTGCGTCTGGCGGTCGTTGGCCAGGAAGTCGAGCACCTGGGCAATATCGACCGAGGTGTTGGGCCCGAGCGCGACCACCGAGGAAAAGCCCACGCCGTTCTTGCTCGCCCAGTCCAGGATCGAGGCGGTGAGCGCGCCGGACTGCGACACCAGCGCCAGCGGGCCGAGCTTGGCCATCGGGCCGGCGGCGCTGGCGTTGAGCAGCAGCTGCGGGCGCTGCAGGCCCAGGCCGTTGGGACCGAGCAGGAACACGCCCTCGCGCCGCGCGATGCGCTTGAGTTCGGCGGCCTGGTCGGCGCTGATGCCGCTGGCAATCACCAGGGCGGCGCGGCATTTCATGCGCCCGGCAATCTCCAGCGCGGCGGTCACCTCACCCGGTGGCAGCGCGATGATCGCCAGGTCGGCGCCGGTCTGCGCCAGCTCGGCCAGCGTGCCGGTGGTGTTGATGTCCAGGAACTGCAGCGTGCCGGTGTACTTCTGCGCGCCCAGCGCCTGGTGCAGGATCTTGGCGCGCGGCGTCAGGCTGTCGGGCTGGTCCACCTGGCCGGCAAAGACAACGATGGAGCGAGGGGCGAAAAGCGGGGTGAGGTAGTGTTTGTCCATGAGGAAGTATGTGTTTTTTCAGTCGGCGCCAATCAGCACCTTGACATGCGCGGCAGCACTGCGCGCCAGCGGGCTGAGCACATACCCGCCTTCGAGGCAGGAAATGACGCGGCCCCGGCAATGCTGCTGCGCCACGGCCATGAGTTGCTTGGTGACCCATTCGTAGTCGGACTCGACGAGCGCCAGGTTGCCCATGTCGTCCTCGCGGTGGCCGTCGAAACCGGCGGAAATATAGATCAGCTCGGGCTTGAAGGCATGCAGCGCGGGCAGCCAGTGGCCCGTGACGGCTTCGCGAAATTTGTCGCTGCCCGAGCGCGAGGGCAGGCCGATGTTGACCATGTTCGGCCCCACGGCGTTCTCGCCGGTGAAGGGGTAGATGCCCATCTCGAAGATCGAGCACATCAGCACGCGCTCGTCGCCGCGAAAGATGTCCTCGCTGCCGTTGCCGTGGTGCACGTCGAAGTCGATCAGCGCCACGCGCTGCACGCCGTATTCGGTCAGCGCATGGCGGATGCCCACGGCCACGTTGTTGAAAAAGCAAAATCCCATGGCCTTGTCGCGCTCGGCATGGTGGCCGGGCGGGCGCACGCAGCAAAAGGCGCTGGGCGCGTCGCCCGAGACCACCAGGTCGGTGGCCAGCACCGCCGCGCCGGCCGCGCGCAGCGCCGCCTTGACGGTGAACGGGTTCATGTCGGTGTCGGGATCGACCTTGTGGTAGCCCTCCTCGGGGCTGGCGGCCATCAGCTCGCTCACATAGAGGGACGAATGCGCATGGGCGAGCTGGCCCAGAGTCGCCTCGGGCGCATCGTAGGGATGCATGTAGTCGAGCAACCCCTTGACCAGCAGCATGTCGTTGATCGCGCCCAGGCGCTCGGGGCATTCGGGATGGTGGGCGCCCATTTCATGGCGGGCGCAATCGGGATGGGTGATGTAGGCGGGCAGCAAGGTTGTCTCCTTCGGTAAAGGCTCTGGCGACTCCGGCCAGATACGCCTGTCAGTCTAGTCTGGCCCCTTTGTGCCAGTCTTGAGCTAAAACAATTGTTACGGGTTCATTCAGGGCAGCGTCGGGCGCCGGGAGGTAGGCGAAAAAAAGCGCCCGGGGTCCACTTGGCGTGGGCCGGGGCGCTTCGTGTCTTCTTCATCAAGCGTCTGAAAGGCCGCCGTGCGGCCCTTGGCGCCTGATCACATGCGCTCGAAGATGGCGGCAATGCCCTGGCCGCCGCCGATGCACATCGTGACCAAGGCGTAGCGGCCCTGGATGCGCTGGAGCTCGTGCAGCGCCTTGACGGTGATGAGCGCGCCGGTGGCGCCGATCGGGTGGCCCAGCGAGATGCCCGAGCCGTTGGGGTTGACCTTGGCCGGGTCCAGCCCCAGGTCGCGCGTGACGGCGCAGGCCTGCGCGGCAAACGCTTCATTGGCCTCGATCACGTCCAGGTCTGCGACCGTCAGGCCCGCTTTTTTCAGCGCCAGCTGCGTGGCCGGCACCGGGCCGATGCCCATGTATTTCGGATCGACGCCGGCGTGCGCGTAGGCCACCAGGCGCGCCAGCGGCTTGAGGCCGCGCGCTTCGGCCACGCCCGCTTCCATCAGGACCACGGCAGCGGCCGCGTCGTTGATGCCCGAGGCGTTGCCGGCGGTCACCGTGCCGTTTTCCTTGACGAACACGGGCTTGAGCTTGGCCATGTCGGCCAGCGTGCAGTTGGGCCGGAAATGCTCGTCCGTGTCGTAGGCGACCTCGCCCTTGCGGCTTTTGAGCATGACGGGCACGATCTGCTCCTTGAAGTAGCCCGCTTCAATTGCTTTCTGGGCGCGGTTGTGGCTCTGCACGGCCAGCGCGTCCTGCTCCTCGCGCGTGATGCCCCATTTGGCCGCGATGTTCTCGGCCGTGACGCCCATGTGGATGGTGTGGAAGGGGTCGTGCAGCGCGCCCACGACCATGTCGATCATCTTGGTGTCGCCCATGCGCGCGCCCCAGCGCGCGTTCAGGCTGGCGTAGGGCCCGCGGCTCATGTTCTCGGCGCCCCCGCCGATGGCGATGTCCGCGTCGCCCAGCAGGATCGACTGGCTCGCCGAGATGATGGCCTGCAGGCCCGAGCCGCACAGGCGGTTGACGTTGAAGGCCGGCGTGCCTTCGCCGCAGCCGCCGTTGATGGCCGCCACGCGCGACAAGTACATGTCACGGGGCTCGGTGTTGACGACGTGGCCGAACACGACGTGGCCCACGTCCTTGCCCTCGACGCCGGCGCGCGCGAGCGACTCGCGCACCACCAGCGCGGCCAGCTCGGTGGGCGGCGTGTCCTTGAGGCTGCCGCCAAAGGTTCCAATGGCGGTGCGCACACCGCTGACAACGACTACTTCACGGGTCATGACAATCTCCTTGGTTTTAAAAAAGCCGCTTGCAGTGTGAACCGGTTTGACTACGTCCGGCTGACAAGGAAAGAAGCAAAAATCACTATCGCACGGATGCCGGCATTCTGGCGACGAGGCGCTTGATCTGCATCATTTAAAAGAAAAAAACCCTCCGGCCCAGCCACCACCTTGACATTTTGCTATCAAAAAAGAAGCAAGCGGCGCGGCGTGGCATGCGCCACCACCTGCGGACAGTATGCCCCTCATCCAGCCGCAGGCATTGCGCGTCAAATGCCGTCCCGGCCCGACGGGGCGTCCGCAGCCGTTAAAATGTACAAAAATCCGATTTTGTACAAAACCCCATGCACACCGTTTCCCTGAGTGAATTTCGCGCCAATGCGTCGGCCATGATCGAGCGGGTGGCGCAGGGCGAGACCGTGCGTATCCTGCGCCATGGCAAGCCGGTGGCCGAACTGCGGGGCATTGCCCCCGGCGCGCCGGCGCCGCTGCCGAGCTACCAGGAGCCTTTCGAGCCGCTGCTGCAACTGCCGCCGGGCTACTCGGCCGTCAGGGCGCTGCTGGACGAGCGCGGCGGCACGGCCTGGTGAGGGAGCCGGGTGCGGCGATGAAGATTCTTTTTGACACCTCGGCGCTGCTGCAGCGCTACCTGCCCGAAAACGGCCGCGAGGCGGTGCTGGCGCTGGTGGCGCGGGCCAGGCCGGCAGTGGCCGCGCCGCATTGCAAGCTGGAGCTGTATTCGGCGCTGGAGCGGGTGCGCCGCCAGACACAGGCCAGCGACGCCTGCTACCGCGACACCTGCGCCGAAGTCGAGCGCAATTTCGAGGAAATGCAGGTCGTGCCCATGTCGGCCCAGCTGGAGCGCTCGGCCATCCGCGCGCTGCAGGCCGGCGCGCTGCGCGGCATGGATGCGCTGCACGTGGGCGCGGCGCTGGTGGCCGGGGTCGATCTGTTCGTGACGGCCGATGCGCGCCAGTTCAACGGCGCGCGGGCGCTTGGCCTGAAAGCCACTTTATTGAAAGACGTGTGATGAATTCACCTTATGTGTATCCCCAGGAATTTGACGTGATCGTCGTCGGCGGTGGCCATGCCGGCACCGAGGCCGCGCTGGCCAGCGCCCGCATGGGCTGCAAGACGCTGCTGCTCACGCACAACATCGAGACCCTCGGCCAGATGAGCTGCAACCCGTCGATCGGCGGCATCGGCAAGGGCCACCTGGTGAAAGAGGTCGATGCGATGGGCGGCGCGATGGCGCTGGCCACCGACGAGGGCGGCATCCAGTTCCGCATCTTGAACGGCTCCAAAGGCCCGGCCGTGCGCGCCACGCGGGCGCAGGCCGACCGCATCTTGTACAAGGCGGCGATCCGCCGGATGCTGGAGAATCAGCCCAACCTCTGGCTATTCCAGCAGGCGGTCGATGACCTGATGGTCGAGGGCGAGCGCGTGGTGGGCGCGGTGACGCAGGTCGGCATCCGCTTTCGCGCGCGCACCGTGGTGCTGACGGCCGGCACATTTCTCGACGGCAAGATCCATGTCGGCCTGAACAACTACGCCGCCGGCCGCGCGGGCGACCCGCCGGCCGTGTCGCTGAGCGCGCGGCTCAAGGAACTCAAGCTGCCGCAGGGCCGGCTGAAGACCGGCACGCCGCCGCGCATCGACGGCCGCTCAATCGACTTCAGCCAGTGCGCGGTGCAGCCGGGCGACGGCATGCCGGGTGGTACACCGGGGCCGGTGCCGGTGTTCAGCTTCATGGGCGGCGCGATTGCCCATCCCCGGCAGATGCCGTGCTGGATCACGCACACCAACGAGCGCACGCACGACATCATCCGCTCGGGTTTTGACCGCAGCCCGATGTTCACCGGCAAGATCGACGGCGTCGGGCCGCGCTACTGCCCGAGCGTGGAGGACAAGATCAACCGCTTCGCCGGCAAGGACAGTCACCAGATTTTCCTGGAGCCCGAGGGCCTCACGACGCACGAAATCTATCCCAACGGCATCTCGACCAGCCTGCCGTTCGACATCCAGTACGCGCTGGTGCGCTCGATGAAGGGCATGGAAAACGCGCACATCCTGCGCCCGGGCTACGCCATCGAATACGACTATTTCGACCCGCGCGCTTTGAAATCCAGCTTTGAGACGCGGGCCATCGGCGGCCTCTTTTTCGCCGGCCAGATCAACGGCACGACGGGCTACGAGGAAGCCGCCGCGCAAGGCATGTTTGCCGGCATCAACGCCGCCCTGCAATGCCAGGGAAAGGAAGCGTGGCTCCCCAAGCGCGACGAGGCCTATTTGGGCGTGCTGGTCGATGATCTGATCACCAAGGGCGTGACCGAGCCCTACCGCATGTTCACCAGCCGCGCCGAGTTCCGGCTGATGCTGCGCGAGGATAACGCCGACATGCGCCTGACCGAAAAAGGGCGCGAACTCGGGCTGGTCGATGATGCGCGCTGGGATGCCTTTAACCGCAAGCGCGATCTTGTTTCACGTGAAACACAGCGGTTGCGCGCGCTCTGGATCAACCCGAACAACCTGCCCACCAGCGAAGCAGAGCGCGTGCTTGGAAAGGCGATTGAACGCGAGTACAACCTGGCCGACCTGCTGCGCCGCCCCGATGTGGACTACGCCGGGCTGATGTCGCTCGATGGCGGCAAGTACGCCAATCCTGAAATTCCGTTCGGCGAGGCGAATGTTTCACGTGAAACAGCCGCTGGCGACGCGCTGCCCGCAGAACTGGTCAAAAGCGTCATCGAGCAGATCGAGATCACCGCCAAGTACGCCGGCTACATCGACCTGCAAAAAGTCGAGGTTGAGCGCGCCTCGCATTACGAAAACCTCAAGCTGCCGCCAGAACTGGATTACCTGCAGGTGGCCGCCCTGAGCTTCGAAGCGCGCCAGACACTGGCCAAGCACCGGCCAGAGACGCTGGGGCTGGCCTCGCGCATCCAGGGAATCACACCCGCGACTATCTCGTTGCTGCTGGTGCATTTGAAAAAGAACCTGTGGAAAAACACGACGCCCCTGAAATCCACCGAGGTAGAAGTCTGATGGCGGTCGCTGAACAGGACTTGCGCGCTACCTTGCTGGCCGGACTCGAAGCGTTGCATCTGAGCTTGAGCGAGCAGCAGATCGGGAAACTGCTGGACTACCAGGCGATGATCGCCAAATGGACCCAGGTCTATAACCTGACCGCCGTGCGCGACCCGGCCGAGATGATGACGCACCACCTGCTCGACAGCCTGGCGGCGGTGCCGGCCTTGCAGCGCCACTTGCGCAGCGCCGGGCTGGAGGAGGGCAGCCGCCTGCTCGATGTCGGCTCGGGCGCCGGCCTGCCGGGCGTGGTGATTGCGATTTGCTGCCCGCAGGTCGCCGTGACCTGCGTCGATACGGTGGCCAAGAAGGCCGCCTTCATCAAGCAGGCAGCGCTGGCGCTGAAGCTGCCCAACCTGGCCGGTCTGCATGCACGCGTCGAAAGCATCAGCCAACCTTTTGATGTGGTTTGCTCCCGCGCCTTTGCATCGCTGCTGGATTTCACGAACTGGTCATCTGGCGCGCTCGCGCCGCACGGCGTCTGGATGGCGATGAAGGGCAAGCATCCGCACGACGAGCTTGAAGCCCTGCCGAAAAATGTCACCATGTTTCACGTGGAACAACTTCAGGTGCCTGGCCTGCAGGCCGAGCGCTGCATCCTCTGGCTGCAGCCCGTGGCGTAAACTCGGGTCTCTCTTTTACTGGAGCCGTTCATGCCGGGATCGTTCGTTGGCGTTGCCGACTACGGCGCGTTTGTCGTCGCCATCATTGTGTTTCTCCTGATTCCCGGTCCCGGCAATCTGGCGTTGATCACCTCCACCGGCAAGGGCGGCATTGCCGGTGGACTGGGCGCGACCTTTGGCGTGATCGCCGGCGACCAGGTGCTGCTCTGGGCGGCGGTGGCCGGCGTCTCTGCGCTGATGGCGGCGTATCCGGCCGCCTTTCATGCGGTGCAGTGGCTGGGCGCGCTCTACCTGGCCTGGCTGGGCCTGAAGATGCTGCGCGCCAAGCCCGGCGCCGGCCCCATCCTGCAGATCAGGCCGCGCCACTACTTCCGCCAGGCGCTGATCATCACGCTGCTCAACCCCAAGGCCATTGTTTTTTACCTGGCTTTTTTTCCGCTGTTCGTCGATCCGGCGCAGCACCAGGGCCTGAAGACGTTTGGCGTCATGGCCATCACCATTGCGGCGCTGACTTTTCTCTATGGCCTGACGGCGGTGCTCCTGACGTGGAAGCTGGCCGAACGCATCCGGGCCAACCCGAAAGTATCGACCCGGCTTGAAAAGTTGGCTGGCATGTTCCTGATTGCCTTTGGCGTCAAGCTGGCGCTTTCCCGGTAGCCATCAGCCGCAACCCGGCCATTTCCCAAGTTTCAAGCCCCCCAACGCAACGACAACACCAATCACAACGCTATGGCCAAAATATTCTGCATTGCCAACCAAAAGGGCGGCGTGGGCAAGACCACCACCACCGTCAACCTGGCCGCCGGCCTGGCCCAGATCGGCCAGCGCGTGCTGATGGTGGACCTGGACCCGCAGGGCAATGCCACCATGGGCTCGGGCGTGGACAAGCGCAAGCTGGAGATGACGGTGTACGACGTGTTGCTCGAAGCCGCGTCGATTGTCGATGCCAAGGTGCGCAGCGAGAAGTGCGGCTACGACGTGCTGGGCGCCAACCGCGAGCTCTCGGGCGCCGAGATCGAGCTGGTGGCGCTGGAGCGGCGCGAAAAGCGCCTGAAGCAGGCGCTGGCCAAGGTGGACAAGGACTATGACTTCATCCTGATCGACTGCCCGCCGTCGCTGTCGATGCTCACCCTCAACGGCCTGTGCGCGGCGCACGGCGTGGTCGTGCCGATGCAGTGCGAATATTTTGCCCTGGAGGGCGTGACGGACCTGGTCAACACCATCAAGCAGGTGCATGCCAACCTGAACCGCGACCTGCAGATCATCGGCCTGCTGCGCGTCATGTTCGACCCGCGCATCACGCTGCAGCAGCAGGTGAGCGAGCAGCTCAAGGGGCATTTTGGCGACAAGGTGTTCAACACCGTCATTCCGCGCAACGTGCGCCTGGCCGAGGCGCCGAGCTACGGCCTGCCGGGCGTGGTCTTCGACCCGTCGTCCAAAGGGGCGCAAGCCTTCGTGGCCTTCGCGCAGGAGATGGTCGGGCGCACGCTGCCGGCGCCAGGCGGCCGTTCATGAACGAAAACGGCTGCTTGCGCAGGCACCGCATGCGCGGGTAGCTATTAAAAACATAGCAAACAACGACATCAACGCACCCAAGGCTGGAGGCACCGCATGAACCCGCGCAATGTACTGATTCTTCCCGGCTGGCAAGGCAGCAGCCCCGAGCACTGGCAAAGCCGCTGGGAGCGGCTGTACGGCTACACCCGCGTCGAGCAGCACGACTGGATGCGGCCGCTGCGCGGCGACTGGATCGCCCGGCTCGAAGACGTGGTGCTGTCCTGCGACGAGCCGGCCGTGCTGGTGGCGCACAGCCTGGGCTGCCCGCACGTGGCCGCCTGGGCCGCGCATTCGCGCAACACGCACCGGGTGCGGGCCGCGCTCCTGGTGGCGCCGCCCGATGTCGAGCGCAACGACCTGCGCACCATGCTGCCGAGCTGGTCGCCCATTGCGCTGGGCCGGCTGCCGTTTGCCGCGCGCGTGCTGGCCAGCAGCAACGACCCCTACTGCAGCGCCGCGCGCAGCCGGCAACTGGCCGCTGCCTGGGGCGCCGAGTTCATTCCCGCCGGCCCGCACGGCCACCTCAATGCCGAGAGCGGCCTGGGCGACTGGCCCGAGGCGCATGATCTGCTGCTGGCGCTGATGCGTGAGGCGCCCGCCGAATCCGCCTGAAGGCGCCCGCGCCAGCGATTTTTCCGACAAAAGAAAGACAAGACATTTTCATGGTGACCAAAAAACAAAAAGGCCTGGGACGCGGGCTTGAAACGCTGCTCGGCCCCAAGGTCGATGAATCGCCCGAAGCGGCCCAGGCGCTGAGCGCGGCCAGCAGCCCGGGACAGCCCGCTTCGCTGCGCCTGGACGACCTGCTGCCCGGCCAGTACCAGCCGCGCACCCGCATGGACGAGGGGGCGCTCTACGAGCTGGCCGAATCCATCAAGGCGCAAGGCATCATGCAGCCGATCCTGGTGCGGCGCCTGACCAGCGGCGAGAGCAGCGGCAAGTACGAGATCATCGCCGGCGAGCGGCGCTTTCGGGCCGCGCGGCTGGCCGGGCTGGACAGCCTGCCGGTGCTGATCCGCGACGTGCCCGACGAGTCGGCCGCCGCCATGGCGCTGATCGAGAACATCCAGCGCGAAGACCTCAATCCGCTCGAAGAGGCACAGGGCCTGCAGCGCCTGGTCAAGGAATTCGGCCTGACGCACGAGCTGGCCGCGCAGGCGGTGGGCCGCTCGCGCAGCGCCGCGTCCAACCTGCTGCGCCTCTTGAACCTGGCCGAGCCGGTGCAGACCATGCTGATGGCCGGCGACCTGGACATGGGCCATGCGCGCGCGCTGCTGGCGCTGGACCGGGCCACGCAGATCACGGCGGCCAACCAGATCAGCGCCAAAAAAATGTCGGTGCGCGAGGCCGAGGGCCTGGTGAAAAAGCTCGGCGCCGAGTTCCAGCTCAAGCCGCACAAGACCGTTGCCGACAAGCCGGGCGACACGCGGCGCATTGAAGAAGAACTGGCCGACCTGCTGATGGCCGAGGTAGAGGTGCGCGTGAAAAAGCAGCTCAAGCGCAACGGCCGGCGCGAGGCCACGGGCGAACTGGCGATCCAGTTCTCCTCGCTCGACGAGATCAACGGGCTGATCGAGCGGCTGCGCCGCAGCAAGTGAGCCCACAGCCCGCCGGGGCCGGCGGGACGAAAAAAAAGCGCCGAAAAACGGCGCTTTTTTTTGGCGGGGGCTGGCCCGGCCGGGCGTTGTCCTCATGTCACATCGAGAGGATCCAGGACACGAGCTGGCGCGTATCGCCCTCGGTGATGGCCACGGCGTTCGGCGGCATCGCCAGGCCGGAGGCCTTGTTTTTCCAGTGGCTGCCGAACGGGTTGGAGCCTTCGAGCACGATGCGCGTCAGAAAGTCGGCGGCGCCGGGCTTGCCCTTGTACTGCGCGGCCACGTCTTCCCATGCCGGGCCGATGGGCAGCTTGCCGTCCTTGGCCGGCTGGTGCTTGATGGTGTGGCAGGTGAAGCAGCCGGCGTTCGACGCGATTTTGGTCGCGTTTTCGACGCTGGTCGTTTCTGCCGAAGCAGCCATCGAGGCAAGCATGAGAAGACCGGTCAGGCCGGCAAGCAAGGGGCGATGAATCATGATGGGTATTTCCGGTTGAAAAAAGATGTGCCTTGCCAGCATACCCAGCCAGGCTTCATGAAACTGACGAAACACCGCCCGACAAGCCCGATGCCTGCGCAATGTCAAAGATCCTCGCAGTATTCCTACGCGGTCAAGGGTTCATGGCCGTGTTTTCCAGTCCCGCGCAGCATGGACCATCAAGGCATTCATCACTTCAGGCTCATGCCCCGTTCACCATGCCCTCTTCCGCGACACTTTCCGACACCGGCCTGGCCATTTCCCCACCCTCGCTGAGTCTGCTGAGCACCGAACCCTGGCGTGCAGCCCTGGAATTCATCGCTTTCAAGGCCAGCGACTTCCTGCCGAAGAAAGCGCAGCCTGCGGGCGATGGCCATCCGGTCATCATTTTTCCCGGCCTGGGCACCGATGGCTCAGCAGTTGCGCCCTTGCGCGATTACTGCGAGTCGCTGGGCTACACCGCCGTCAACTGGGGGAAAGGCTGCAACACCGGTCCGCAGGGCGACCTGGACGAGTGGCTGGCCGATCTGGCCAAGCACACCTCCGGGCTGCTGAGCTGCTACCAGGAAACGGCCACGCTCATCGGCTGGAGCCTGGGCGGTGTCTACGCGCGCGAGGTGGCCAAGCTGCTGGCGCCGCAGGTGCGACAGGTCATCACCATCGGCACGCCGTTCAATGCAGAGGCCGACCACACCAACGTGGGCTGGCTGTTTCGCATGCTTGGAGGCGGCTCGACCGTCATTCCGCCTGATCTCAGCGAGCGCCTGCGCATGCCGCCGCCGCTGCCCACCACGTCCATCTACAGCCGCTCGGATGGCGTGGTCGCCTGGGAAACCTGCCGCCATGCCGCCACATCGCAGTGGGTGCAAGACATCGAAATCGACGGCAGCCACATCGGCATGGGCTGGAATCCGGCGGTGCTGGACATCGTGGCCGACAGGCTGCGCCAGCGGCCCGTGAGCTGGGAGCCCTACCGGGCAAACTGAGCGTCCGGCCGGCTTCGGCCGGTTCTGGCCCCATAAAAAAGCGGCGTTTCCTTGTTGGAAACGCCGCTTTTGACAGTGGCTTCGCTGTTCACTACCGGCGCCTGCTGTTTGCAGGCCCGGTAAGTGCAAAAGGATGCTCAGCGATAGATGTGCTGGCCCCGGTTGGTGCTCCAGGTGTTTTCAAAGTGCGCCGCATCCTCATCGTTCTTGGCGCGCACGCCCATCAGGATGCCGCCGTTCTTGATGCCTTCCTCGTAGTGCTTGACGCGCTCCTCTGGGATGTTCCAGCCGATCAGCGCGCCCAGCAGGCCGCCTCCGGCAGCGCCAGCGCCAGCGCCAGCCACCGCTGCGGCCAGCGGCCCGGCAATCACCAGGCCCAGGCCGGGCAGGGCCAGGCTGGTGCCCACGGCGGCAATGCCGGCCAGGATGGCGCCCACGGTGCCGCCAATGGCCCCGCCGATGCCCGCGCCTTCGGCGGCCTTGTTGCCCAGTTCAGTGTCTTGGCCGGCGGTCGTGCCGGAGAAATGGCGCTTGCGCGTCTCGTCGGACATCACCAGGTTCACATCGTCCTTGGAGTAGCCGCGCGCATGGGCTGCGTTGTAGGCGGCCTCGGCGCTTTCGCGATCAGGGAAAAGTCCGGTCACCATGTTGCCCGACCTTGTGGCGTCGGCGCTTGTTTGCGTACCGGTGATGGGCGTGACCACCGTGTTGCTGGTGGTGCCGTTGGGATTGCCGAATGTGGATTCCGTGCTCATGAAAGTTCTCCTTGGTGTTCGATGAATTGAGAAAGTGGCGGGTGAAGAAATCCGGTGCCCGCAGGCTGCCTCAGTTGCGGTCCGCGCGCGCGGTGCGCATTGGACGGGTGGGGGTGCTGCCCGTCGAGGATGTGGTGCTGCTGGACATGCCGGTGCCCGTGCCCGTGTTGTTCGCGGCAGCGGTGTCGGCGGCACCATTCAGCGTTGCGCTGGCCTTGTCGGCTGCCGAGGGCGCGGTGCGCACCACGGTGGCGGTGTCGCTGCGCGGCACGGCTTTTTGCATGGCCGTGGAGGCTTCCTGTGGCGTCGTGCCTACCGTGGCCGCAGGTGTGGACGGATTGGCGGGCGCGGCGTTTTGCGCCGTGGCGCTCATGGCCGCGAGGGCCAGGGCGGCTGCCCAGGGAAGGACTCGGAGGTGGCGGTTCATGGTTATAGGCCTTTCAGTTGAAAGTTGAGCTTCCACCACGTGAGGGGTGGTGGGCGTGCGCTTTGGATTTCAAGCTGATGCAACTATAAAAATGCCCCTTGTGTGTCAGCTTAAGCGCAAGTCCAACCCCGGCGTAGGAAGAAAGCGCAAGCGTGCGACAGGCATCCGGGCCCTTGCGCCGCGGCTACAGCGGGCTGGCCGTGTCCTGCGGCCTGAGCGGCAGCGTGAGGTAGAACGTTGCGCCGGCGCCCGGCTGGCTCTTGGCCCAGATGCGTCCGCCATGGCGCTCGACGATGCGCTTGACGATGGCCAGCCCGACGCCGGTGCCGGGAAATTCGGTGGCGTCGTGAAAGCGCTGGAAGGGCTCGAACAGCTTGTCGGCCATGGCCAGGTCCAGGCCGACGCCGTTGTCACGGACAAAGACCGTTTGCATGTCTCCCTCCGGCATGGCGCCCACTTCGAGGATCGGCAGCCCCCGGCGCGACGAATACTTCAGCGCGTTGGCAAACAGGTTGGTCAGCATCTGGCGCAGCATGGGCTCGTCGCCCCAGACGATGGGCAGCGTCTCGCAGACAAAGCGCGCCGGTTTCTGGCCCGGCCTGCGGCTGAGCGTGGCAAAGACGTCCTGCGCCAGGCGCTTGAGGTCCACGGGCGCATGAACGGGGGGCTGGTCGTGGTTCATCTTCAAAAACTTCAGGTAGTCCTCGACCATGCGGCGCATCTCCAGCGCGCTGCTGCGCACCTGGTCGAGAAACAGCTGGCCGGTGGCCGGCAGGCGCTCGCGGTGCTTTTCGGCCAGCAGTTCGGTAAAGCCGGCAATGGTCAGCAGCGGGCGGCGCAGGTCGTGGCTCACGGCAATCGCAAAGGCTTCGAGCTCGGCGCCCAGCGCCTGCTTTTTTTCCTTCTCGGCCAGCAGATCGGCCACTTGGCGCGTCAGCGCCTGCATGCGCGTCTGCTCGGCGGCCCGGTCAGTGGCATCGACCAGCACCACGACGGCGCCCAGCAGCTTGCCGTTGTCGTCGGTGATGGGCGAGGCGCTGTCGTCCACGCTGCGCTGCGTGCCCTGGCGCGTCACCAGCACCGTGCCCGGGTCCAGGCGGATCACCAGCCCGTGGCGCAGCGCGCTCAGCGCCGGGTCTTCGAGCGCCTGGCCGGTGCTCTTGTTCACCAGGCGCAGCACCTCGCCGCAGGGCCGGCCGGCGGCCTCGGCCTGCGTCCAGCCGGTCATCTCCTCGGCCGCCGGGTTGAGCAGCAGGATCTCGCCGCGCGTGTTGGTGGCGATCACCGCGTCGCCGATGCTGGTGAGGGTGGCGGTCATCCAGCGGGCCACCTGGCGCGCCTTGCGCTCCATCTCGTGGCGCACCGGCGCCAGCTCCAGCGCCACGCGCAGCTGCGCGTCGTCGAAAGGCTTGACGATGTAGCCGGCCGGGTCGGTGCGCTTGGCGCGCTGCAGCGTGCCCGGGTCGCTGTGCGCGGTCAGGTAGATCACCGGAATGTCCAGCTTGCCGCGCAGGTGCTCGGCCGCGTCGATGCCCTCGGGCCGCCCGTGCAGCATGATGTCCATCAGGGCCACGTCGGGCCGGGTGGCCGTGGCGATCTCGATGGCCTCGTCGGCGGTGTCGGCCGCGCCGACGACCTCGAAGCCCAGCGCGCGCAGGCGCTGCTGCAGGTCTTCGGAGACGATGATTTCATCCTCGACGACGAGGACGCGGGTCTTGTTGTTCAGTGCTGGGTCCATGGTGTGTCACGGCGCCTTGGGCGCCGTCTCCTTGAATCGAATGTCAAACGCGGTGAGTTCAGGTTCGGTGCGCAGCGTCACCTGGGCGCGCAGCTGCTTGGCAAACATCCGCACCAGCCGCAGGCCCAGCGTGTCGGCCTGCGCCAGCGCAAAGTCCGGCTTCAGGCCGACGCCGTTGTCCTGCACGCTCAGGCTGATGTGTCCGTCCGGCCTGGTCGCCAGCACCACCAGCAGGCGGCCTGCACGGCCCTCGGGAAAGGCGTATTTGAGCGCATTGGTCACCAGTTCGTTGAGCATCAGGCCCACGGGCACGGCCGTGTCGATGCTCACCGAGGCCGGCGCCAGCTCCAGCGCCAGCTCGACCCGGGCGTTGGCGCTGTAGGTGCGCATCAGGATCTGCACCAGGCTTTGCACATAGTCGGCCAGGTCCACCGTGGCCAGCGTCTCGGACTGGTAGAGCTTTTCATGAATGAGCGCCATGGAGCGGATGCGCCCCTGGCTTTCCTGGAACTGCATCAGCATTTGCGGGTCGTGGATGTAGGCCGACTGCAGCGACAGCAGGCTGGCGATGATCTGCAGGTTGTTCTTCACCCGGTGGTGGATTTCCTGCAGCAGCGCTTCCTTTTCGTGCAGCGAGGCGCGGATCTGCTGCTCGATTTCCTTCGTTTTCGAGACGTCGCGCACCGCCGCCAGCACCAGCATGCCTTCGTCCGTGTGCAGCGGGCTGAGCAGGATTTCGGTCGGAAACTCGCTGCCCTCCTTGCGCATGCCATGCAGTGCCAGCCCGGCGCCCATGGGGCGCACCTGCGGCGTGGCGGCAAAGCGCGCCCGGTGCTCTGGATGGCGCTGGCGAAAGCGCTCGGGCAGCAGCATCTCGACCGGGTGGCCCAGCAGCTCGCTGCGGCCGTAGCCGAACATTTTCTCGGCCTGCGCGTTGACCAGCGTGATCCGCCCGTGCGGGTCGGCAATCACCATCGCGTCGGGCGCGGACTCCAGCAGCTGGCGAAAGCGGTTTTCCTGCGTGCGCGCCTGCGTTTCGGCATCGACCAGCTTGCCCACCAGCGGCTGCACGCGCTGGCGCAGCAGCAAGGTGCCCAACACGGCGAACAGCGCCATCAGGCCGATGGCGAAAAACATCTGCTCGCGGATCGGTTGAAAGACTTCGGCGGCATCGACCTTCACGACCATGCCCAGCCCGAGCTGCGCCACCGGACCGTAGGCGGCCACCACATTCTGGTTGCGGTAGTCGCGCGTGATGATGGTGCCGCTCTGGCCGGCCAGCGCCCGCGTCATCGGCAGGAACTCGCCCATGCTGTTGAGCAGCGGCGTGGAAAACACCTTCGGATTGAGCCGCTGGGGAAAGCAGTCCAGACGCTGCTGGCGCCGCACGCACAGGCCCATGTCCCAGCTCTCGCCCAGCGTCTCCAGACCTTGCGCAAGGCGCGTGATGATGGGCAGGCGCTGCTCGACCAGCACCGTGCCCAGCAGTCCCTGGGCGTCGCGCATCTCGATGCGGTGGCGCAGCAGGAAGCCGTCGTGCCATATCAGTTCGGCCTTGTGCGGCGTGGCCAGGGGCACCGAAATGACGGGCGTTCCCAGAAAAACCCCAGTGTCGGCAACCAGGGCTCCATTTTTGTCGTGGTAAGCCAGCCCGCTGAATCCGAGCTGCCGCAGGCCCTGAACCTCGGCCTGGATGTTGGCCAGGTTGGCGCCGTCATCCAGGCCGTTCTGGATGACGCGCAGGTTGCGCAGCAGCGCCGGCCGTGTCGCGGCCACCTGCGCATTGACCTCGCGCAGCGTGACCAGCTCCTCGATCGTCCGGGTGCGCGTCGTGAGCGAAGCCTGCACGCTGTCGCGGGTCAGGGTCTGAAACCGGCTTTGCAGGATGGCGAAAATTGCGCTGCCCGTGCCCAGCGTGATCAGCACCAGGATGGTGGCGCCCGTCAGCGTGATGCGGTCATGGTCGCTGCTGATCAAGGGCGTGTGAAACCACTCGAACTGCCTGTACGCCAGCATCATGCCCACCGACAGCGCAAACAGGCCGCAGGCCGTGTTGCCGGCCACGTTGACGAACAGGTAGTGGGGAAACATCAGCGAAGCGTCCACCACATGCCCGGCCAGCGCGAACACCCCAACCGCGCCCACCGCCACCGTCAGAAGATGCACGGCCGCCTGCATCCCACGGCCACGCACCTGCGGGGCCAGCGCCAGGGCCAGGCCGGCCATCAGGAACGCCCAGGCCGCCGCCTCCGACATCCGGCCGCGCTTGGGGCTGGGGCTGTTCAGCCAGTCCTGCAGCTGCGCTGCGTCAATGCCCAGATCGAGCTGCAGCCAGTATTCGGCCAGCACCAGCAGCGCCAGCAGCACGGTCAGGCCGGCGGCGGCCGTGGCCAGGCGCATGCCCGGCGCCGCGCCGGGCCGCATCAGCAGCAGCGCCGCACCGGCCAGCATGAAGGCCAGCGCCGAGTTGATCACCATGGCCGGCCATTGCGGCAGCACGCGAACGGCCGGCGCCCAGTGCAGCCACCAGCCCAGCAGGACGGTGGCGCCCAGCAGCAGCAGCAGCGTGCCGATGAGAACTGCAGGCTTCATCGCCACCACACCCTGGCTTTGCAGGCCCGCCGCGGAGGGCTTGGCCGATGCTGCTGTAAATAGCGGGTCAGCCCGCGCCTGCGCCTGCCTGGCATGAACTTGCATTCAGGGTTCCTTTTGCAAACGCCGGGCAGCGCGGTGCCTGCCCGCTCGAAACGGTGCCATCACCTTGACAGGGTGACGGGCGATGCCGTGGCTGCAGTGCGTGCGCAAGGCGCTATCGCACGGTGGCCCCACGGTGCTCAGAGTGCAAAAATCTTCCCTGGATTCAGGATGTTCTTGGGGTCAAGGGCGCGCTTCAAGGCGCGCATCATCTCCACCGCCCCGTCGCCCGTCTCGCTCAGCAAAAACTCCATCTTGCCCAGCCCGATGCCGTGCTCGCCGGTGCAGGTGCCTTCCAGGCGCAGCGCCCGCGCCACGAGCTGGTGGTTCAGCGCCTCGGCGGCCTCGCGCTCGGCGGCGCTCTCGGGGTCGATCAGGTAGCCGAAGTGGAAATTGCCGTCGCCGACATGACCGACCAGAAAGTAGGGAATGCCGCTGGCATCGACCTCGGCCACCGATTCGAGCAGGCAGTCGGCCAGCCGCGAGATCGGCACGCAGGTGTCGGTCGAAATGGCCCGGCAGCCCGGCCGGCTCTGGATGGCGGCAAAGTAGGCGTTGTGCCGCGCGGCCCAGAGCCGCGTGCGCGCCTCGGGCGTGCTGGCCCATTCGAAGGCCTGGCCGCCGTGGCCGCTGGCAAGCTCCTGGACCGTTTCTGCCTGCTCCTGCACGCCGCCGGGCGAGCCGTGGAACTCCATCAGCAGCATCGGCTCCTCGCGCAGGCCGAGGCGGCTGTGGGCGTTGACCATGCGCACGGTGTTGGCGTCGATCAGCTCGACGCGGGCGATCGGCACGCCCAGCTGGATGGTCTCGATGGTGGTGCGCACCGCCGCCTCGATGCTGGGAAACGAGCAGACCGCCGCCGAGATCGCCTCGGGCAGCGGGTACAGGCGCACGGTGATCTCGGTGATCACGCCCAGCGTGCCTTCGCTGCCCACCATCAGGCGCGTCAGGTCGTAGCCGGCCGCCGATTTCTTCGCTCGCGTGCCGGTGCGGATCACCTCGCCTGCGGCTGTCACGACTTCGAGCGCCAGCACGTTCTCGCGCATGGTGCCGTAGCGCACGGCGTTGGTGCCGCTGGCGCGCGTGGCGCACATGCCGCCCAGCGAAGCATCGGCGCCCGGGTCGATGGGAAAGAAGAGGCCCGTGCTCTTGACCGCTTCGTTGAGCTGCTTGCGTGTCACGCCCGGCTGCACCGTCACCGTCAGGTCCTCGGCGTGGATGGCCAGCACCTGGTTCATGCCCGAGAGGTCTAGGCTGATGCCGCCCTGCACGGCCAGCAGGTGGCCTTCGAGCGAGCTGCCCACGCCAAAGGGAATCAGCGGCACGCCAAAGTCGCCGGCCAGCCGCACCACGTCCGCCACGTCCTGCGTGTTCTGGGCAAACACCACGGCCGCCGGCGGCGGCGCGGCGAAAGAGGATTCGTCGCGGCCGTGCTGCTCGCGCACGGCCAGCGCGGTCGAGCAGCGCGCGCCGAAGCGGCTTTTCAGCGCGTCGATCAGCGCCTGGGGCGTTTCCCGAGGGACGATGGCGGACAGCAGCTGCGGTGGCATGGGTGCGTTCATGGGAGCTTCTTTTATAAGGTCAGTCGGCAGTTTACGGCTTGCGCCTGGGCGCCGGAGCAACCCTGATGGCATGAAGGTGGCTCGGCCGCTGGCGCGACAATGATGGCCGGTTTCACGCCGCCTGCCAAGGCTTGCTAAGCTTGGACTGCCGGGCGCGTCCGCGTTCATCCTTTCCTTCAACCCTTTGCCACGCTGCGCGCAAGCGCACCCACCATCCACATGGCCAACCGACTTTCACAAATTGCCACCCGCACCGGCGACAACGGCACCACCGGGCTGGGCGACAACACCCGCGTCTCCAAGGACAGCCTGCGCGTGCACGCCATGGGCGACATCGACGAGCTCAACTCGCACATCGGCGTGCTGCTGTGCGAGGACATGCCCGCCGGCGTGCGCGCCGTGCTGGTCGAGGTGCAGCACCAGCTGTTCAACCTGGGCGGCGAGCTGTCCATTCCCGGCTTCGAGCTGCTCAAGCCCGAGGCCGTGGCGCTGCTGGACGACGCGCTGGAGGAATTCAACGCCCAGCTGCCGCGCCTGGCCGAGTTCATCCTGCCGGCCGGCAGCCGGGCCGCCGCGCTGGCCCATGTCTGCCGCACCGTGGCGCGCCGCGCCGAGCGCGCCGTGGTGGCGCTCGACAAGGCCGAGACGCTGAAGGAAGCGCCGCGCCAGTACCTCAACCGGCTGAGCGACCTGCTGTTCGTGTTCTCCCGCGTGCTCAACCGCATGAACGGCGGCGACGACGTGTACTGGAAAAGCGACCGCCTGGCGCGCATGGCGCAGGCGGACTGAGCCGCCCGGCGCCGGCCGCGCCAGTGTGCGCTGGACTTGGCCGCACGGTGCGCCAGGCCAGGCGCCGCGTATTTTTGCTATTGAATCAATAGCTACCTGCGCAGGCGGGGCCTGCGCTGCAGGGCATTTTGATGCTTGAAAAGTCATTTTCGGGCTGCCGGCGGCGGATGCGCCCTCAGATGTCGTAGTGCTCGGCGTCGGGCGCGCCGCTCAGGGCTTTTTCGACCAGGGCGCGGTTGAGCGTCGGCGCAAACGAGGCGATGAAGGCATACACATAGCCGCGCAGGTAGTTGCCGCGCCGCAGCGCCAGGCGCGTCTGCTGGATGCCGAACAGCGCGCCCGCGTCCAGCGCGCGCAGCGCCGTGTCGCGCTCGGCCTCGTAGGCCACCGACGCCACGATGCCCACGCCCATGCCCAGCTGCACATAGGTCTTGATGACGTCGGCATCCATCGCCGTGAGCACGATGTCGGGCGCCAGCTGCTGCTGGGCAAAGGCCTTGTCGATGTGCATGCGGCCGGTAAAGCCGGTGTCGTAGGTGATCAGCGGGAACTGCGCCAGGCGCTGCAGCGTCAGCGGCGCGTCCAGCAGCCGGTGGCCGGGCGGCACGACCACCGCATGCGTCCAGCGGTAGCAGGGCAGGGCGAGCAGCTCGGGGTAGTCGCTGAGCGCCTCGGTGGCGATGGCCACGTCGGCCTCGCCCGACAGCAGCATCTGCGCGACCTGCCGGGGCGAGCCCTGGTGCAGGTGCAGCTTGACGTGCGGAAAGTGCTGGCGAAATTCCTGCACCGCCGCCGGCAGCGCATAGCGTGCCTGCGAATGCGTGGCGGCAATCGAGAGCAGGCCGCTTTGCTGCGCCATGAACTCCTGGCCGGCTTTCTTCAGGTTGCCGCATTCGAGCAGCAGCCGCTCGACGATGGGCAGCACATGCGCGCCCGGCGCGGTCAGGCCGGTCAGGCGCTTGCCGGCGCGCACGAACAGCTCGATGCCCAGCTCCTCCTCCAGCTCGCGGATCTGCCGGCTCACGCCGGGCTGGGAGGTGTGCAGCGCGCTGGCCACGTCGGTCAGGTTGAAGCCGCAGCGCACGGTTTCGCGCACGGAGCGCAGTTGCTGAAAATTCATGGGGGAGGGCGTGCTGTTGGAAAACCCCTGATTCTGGTCGGGCTGGCTTATTTGGCAAACGATTGATTAATGGGTTCTAAATGCGAAAAACATCCAAAGGAATTTCCATCGCCAGCGCGGCTGGCAGCCTGGCCGGGCACGCGTCCGCGCGCGCAGCGATGCCTGGGACGGCAAAACCGGCCGGGACTGCGCCTCAAGTGTTGGTGGGCGGCCGGGGCGATGTCGCGCTGGCCTGCAGCTGGCGCTTGAGCCTGGCGGGCGAAGGCGCCCAGAGAAAGCCGAACGAGACGCAGCCTTTGGGGCCTTGCACCGCATGGTGCAGCCGGTGCGCCTGGTAGAGGCGCTTGAGGTAGCCGCTGCGCGGCACCCAGCGCAGCGGCCAGCGCTGGTGCACCAGGCCGTCATGGGCGACAAAGTACAGCAGGCCGTACAGCGTCATGCCCGCGCCCACCCACTGCAGCGGCGCGTGGCCGGCCGTGCCCAGCGCGATCAGCGCGATGGCCACGGCGGCGAACACCAGCGCGTACAGGTCGTTGCGCTCGAACCAGCCCGCGCGCGGCGCATGGTGCGAGCGGTGCCAGCCCCAGCCCCAGCCGTGCATGACGTACTTGTGCGCCGCCCAGGCAAAGCCTTCCATCCCGGCCACGGTGGCCAGCACGATCAGCGCATTGGCAAAAAATTCGGCCATGGCGTGCCCAGCCTCATGCGGCCAGCGCCGCTTCGATGTCTTTGGCCAATTCGGCCGGCTTGTCCAGCGGCGCGTAGCGCTTGAGGACGCGGCCGTCCTTGCCGATCAGGAACTTGGTGAAGTTCCACTTGATGGACTTGCTGCCCAGCAGGCCGGGCGCCTGCGCCGTGAGCCAGCGGTAGAGCGGGTGCGCCGCCGGGCCATTCACGTCCACCTTGGACATCATCGGAAAGTCCACGCCGTAGTTCGTCTGGCAAAAGCTGGCGATCTCGCTGTCGCTGCCAGGGTCTTGCGCGCCGAACTGGTTGCACGGAAAGCCCAGCACCACCAGGCCGCGCCCGGCGTAGGCCTTGTGCAGTTCTTCGAGCCCGGCGAACTGCGGCGTGAAGCCGCACTGGCTGGCGGTGTTGACGACCAGCAGGGCCTTGCCCTTGAATTGCGACAAGGCCATGTCCTGGCCGTCGATCTGGCGGGCCTCAAAGTCGTAAACCGTGTTGGCGTCCGTGCGCATGGGGCAGGCTCCTCAATCCATCCAGCGACACCCCGGAATCGGGAAAAAGGCATCAAGCCGATGGCTTGCCAGTGTGCCCTGTTTCGGCGCTTGGCGCCATGGCCGCCAGCACCGCCGCCAGCACGATCAGGCTGCCGCCAGCCAGGATGCGCGGCGTGAACTCGGCCGCCCCCAGCGCGGCCGCAGAGCCGCTGGCAAACAGGATTTCGGTCAGCATCACCAGCGCTGTCGTGCCCGCCGCCAGGCGCGCCGCGCCGTACTGCAGCGCCGCGTTGCTGACCATGAAGGCCAGGCTGAGCGCCAGCAGCACCGGCAGGCCGGCGGCCGCCAGCGCCGGGCCGGGCACCACCTGCCAGGCCATGCCGGCCAGCGCCGCCGCGGTCGCCATCAGGCCGCTGCCGCCAAACATCGCCAGCATGCGCGCGGCGCCCGGCGTGTGGCCTAGCTTGCGCAGCAGGATATTGGTCAGGGCAAAGCTCAGGCCGCCGCCCAGCGCCAGCCAGTCGGCCCCGCCCTGCGGCACCGGCCAGGCCGACCCCGGCGTTTTCAGCACCACCAGCACGCCGGACATGGCCAGCGCCAGCCGCAGCAGCGAGCCGGCGCTGGGCTTTTCGTCCAGCAGCCACCAGGCCAGCAGCACCGACCAGGCCGGCATCAGGTAAAACAGCAGCACCACGCGCACCACGTCGCCCACGGTCACGGCCCAGTTGAAGCCGACATTGGTCAGCCCCGCCGCCACGCCCAGCAGCCACAGCGGCGGGCAGGCCGCCAGGGCGCGCCAGGCCTTGAAATGCAGCAGCCCCAGCCCGGCCGCGATCATCAGGTACATCAGCGCCGTGGACCACAGCGGGTGCAGCCCGTGGCCCTGCAGCGCGCGAAACGGCCACCAGGACACGCCCCACACCAGCGCATTGACCACCAGCGCCCCCGCCGCCAGCGCGGCGGTGCGCCCGTGCGCGAGCCCCGTCATTCCTGTCCTGCGCCCATCAGTGCGACTTGTCGCTGCGGGCGATGCTCAGCAGGTGGTCCAGCTGCGCCTTGTGCGTGACGGTGTTGCGCCGGTGCCAGTGCTGGATCAGCGCCATGAAGCCGGCCACCACCAGCCCAAAGCCGGTGATCGCGCCGAAGGCCGACACGCCCATGCCGGTGGACAGGCTGTAGCCCGCGCCCAGGCTGAGGATGCAGGCCTGCTCGTTGAAGTTCTGCACGGCGATCGAGCGGCCCGCGCCCATCAGGTTGTGGCCCCGGTGCTGCAGCAGCGCGTTCATCGGCACCACCAGAAAGCCGCCCAGCCCGCCGAGCAGGATCAGGAAGGGCGCGGCCACCCAGACATTGGTGATGAAGTTCATGCCGATCACCAGCACGCCCATGGCGATCCCGAGCGGCATGACGCGCGTTGCCTGGTCCAGCCGCATGCGCATGGAGGCCAGAATGGCGCCGGCGGCCGTGCCGATGGCCACCACGCCCACCAGCGAGGACGCCTGCGTGGTGCTGTAGCCCAGCGCGGCGGCGCTCCAGGCCAGCACGATGTAGCGCAGGTTGCCCGAGACGCCCCAGAACAGCGTCGTCGTGGCCAGCGAGATCTGGCCGAGCTTGTCGCGCCAGAGCGTGGCATTGCAGTTCCAGAAGTCGGGCAGCAGCTCCATCTTGTTTTTCGGCATCGGGCGCATCTCCACGCCGGTGTCCGGAATGCGCAGGTTGAACCAGGCGGCGATGATGTAGAGCACGATCAGCAGCGAGATGGCCGCTTCGGGTGCGGTGTCGATGCCGGTGTCGAGGAACGGAAAGTCCAGGGCCAGCAGCCGCCCGGCAACGGCCCGCCCCACCAGCTGCCCGCCCAGCAGCACGCCCAGGATGATGGAGGAGATCGTCAGCCCCTCGATCCAGCCGTTGGCCTTGACCAGCTGCGAAGCGGGCAGCAGCTCGGTGAGGATGCCGTACTTGGCGGGCGAGTAGGCCGCCGCGCCCAGGCCGACGATGGCGTAGGCCAGCAGCGGGTGCGAGCCGAACAGCATCATCAGGCAGCCGATGACCTTGATGGCGTTGCTCACGAACATGACGTTGCCCTTGGGCCGGGCATCGGCATAGGCGCCGACGAAGGGCGCCAGGATGACGTAGAACAGCGCGAACATCGGCACCAGCGCGGCCGGCTGCCACTTGGGCGCCCCATTGGTTTTGAGCAGCTCGACGGCGGCCACGAACAGCGCGTTGTCAGCCAGCGAACTGAAAAACTGGGCTGCCATGATGGTGTAGAAACCGCGCTTCATTGAACTGTATTGATCACCGCAAAAAAATGCGCCAGAGGCGCTGGCGGCCGAAAGAAAAGGGTGAATGTCTCCAAAAGATCGCCGTTTATAGCATGGGGGCTTGGTGTCAAAATGCAGCCGGAGCCCGACCCTGACACCGACCCCGCCAGCCGAGCCGAGTGCGCCTGCCCCGGCCCGCCTGGCGCCACCCATTTTCATTGCGCCATGCCACGCCCCATCCTTGCCACCATCCATCCCGTCGCCCTCAGCCACAACCTGGAGCGCGTGCGCGCCTGCGCGCCCGACGCGCGCGTCTGGGCCGTCGTCAAGGCCAATGCCTACGGCCACGGTATCGAGCGCGTGTTCGATGCGCTGCGCAGCGCCGATGGCTTTGCGCTGCTCGACCTGGCCGAGGCGCAGCGCCTGCGCGCGCTCGACTGGCGCGGCCCGATCCTGCTGCTCGAAGGCTGCTTCGAGGCGCGCGACCTGGAGCTGTGCTCGCGCCTGGGGCTGTGGCACACCATCCACTGCAACGAGCAGATCGACATGCTGGCCGCGCACAAGACGCAATTGCCGCACCGGGTGTTCCTGAAGATGAACACCGGCATGAACCGGCTGGGCTTCACGCCCGAGCGCTTTCGCGCCGCCTGGACGCGGCTGAACGCGCTGCCGCAGGTCGAGGAAATCTCGCTGATGCAGCATTTCCCGGATGCCGACGGACCGCGCGGCATCGCGACGCAGCTCGCTGCCTTCGATGCCGCCGCCGGCGACCTGCCCGGCGAGCGCACCCTGAGCAACAGCGCAGCCATCCTGCGCCACGGCGCGCTGCTGGCCGGGCGCTCGGACTGGGTGCGCCCGGGCATCGTGCTCTACGGCAGCGCGCCCGACTTTCCCGAGGGCAGCGCCGCCAGCTGGGACTTGCAGCCGACGATGACGCTGGCCTCCAAGATCATCGGCCTGCAGCAGCTTGCCGCCGGCGACACGGTCGGCTACGGTTCCAGCTTCGTCGCCGACAGCCCGATGCGCATCGGCGTCGTGGCCTGCGGCTACGCCGACGGCTACCCGCGCCATGCCCCCAGCGGCACGCCGGTGCTGGTGAACGGCGTGCGCACGCGCATGGTCGGGCGCGTCAGCATGGACATGGTCACGGTGGACTTGAGCCCGGTGCCGGCCGCGCGCATGGGCAGCGAGGTCACGCTGTGGGGCCGCGCGTCCGGCGGCGCCGTGCTGCCCATCGACGAGGTGGCGCGCGCCGCCGGCACCGTGGGCTACGAGCTGATGTGCGCGGTGGCGCCGCGCGTGCCGTTTGCCGCGCCTGCAGCATGAAGCGCGAAGCCATCGTGGGCATGCTGCAAAGCCGCGTGTCCTGCCTGATGGCTGTCTACGCCTTTGGCAGTCGCACGCAGGGAACGGCCGGGCCGCACAGCGACCTGGACCTGGCCGTGCTGGTGGCCGGCTATGCCGACCCGCTGGCCCTGTGGGCGCTGTCGGGTGACCTGGCCGATGTGGCCGGCTGCCCGGTCGATTTGCTCGACCTGCGCGCCGCCTCCACGGTGATGCAGCACCAGGTCATCACCACCGGCCAGCGCTTGTAGGCCAGAGATGCGCAGGCCGCCCTGTACGAAGCGGCGATCCTGAGCGAAAAGACCGCGCTCGACACGGCCCGCGCAGGCTTGCTCGATGACATTGAAAAAAGGGGAAGCGTGTATGGCCGATGACGTGCTGATCAACAAGGCCGCCACCATCGAGCGCTGCGTGAAGCGGGCGCGCGAGGAATACGCCCGCGACCCCGCCACCTTCGCCCTTGATTTCACGCGCCAGGACGCCGCCATCCTGAACATCCAGCGTGCCTGCGAAGCGGCGCTGGACATGGGCCAACACCTCATCCGCCGCGAGAAGATGGGCGTGCCGCAAAGCGCGCGCGACGTGTTCGCGCTGCTGGCGCGGGCAGGCTGGGTGGACGCGGCGCTGGCCGATGGCCTCAAGCGCATGGTGGGCTTTCGCAACATTGCCGTGCACGACGACCAGGCCCTGCAGCTGCCCATCACGGCGGCCATCATCCAGAAGCATCTGGACGAGTTCCTGCGCTACAGCCAGGGCGTGCTGCTGCGCGGTGCGGGACTGCCGGCGGCCTAATACAACCCGCGCACCCGCGCCTTCAGCCGCGCCAGCCCGAGGAGCGCGTCGGTGTAGGGCGTCTCCACGCCGCTGAGCTGCCCCAGCTCCTTGACCGCCGTCACCAGCGCGTCGAGCTCCAGCGACTTGCCTGCCTCCACGTCCTGCAGCATCGAGGTCTTGACCGCGCCCAGCCGGCGCGTGACCTGGTGCCGGTCCTCGGGCTGCTGGTCGATGCGGATGCCGATGCGCGCGCCGATTTCCTGCGCCTCGAACATCACGCGCGTGATGAAGCCGCGCACCAGCTCGTCGTCCATGATGCGGTCGATGGTCGCGCCGGTGAGCGCGCTGATCGGGTTGACCGTCATGTTGCCCCAGAGCTTGAACCAGATGTCCTTCTGGATCTGCTCGGACACCCGGGCCTCGAAGCCGGCTTTTTCCAGCAGGCGCGCCAGCTGCTGCACGCGCTCGGTCTGCTCGCCAGAGGGCTCGCCGATGATGAGCTGATTGCCGAAATGGTGCTGCACCTGCCCGGGCTCATCGACCGAGCAGCTGGCATGTACCACGCAGCCGATGATGCGCTCGATGGGCAGCGCCCGGGCCAGCAGGCCGTCCGGATCGACCGAAGCCAGTTGCGTGCCGGCCAGCGCGCCGCCAAAGCCCTGCAGGAACCACCACGGCACCCCGTTCATCGCCGTCATGACGATCGTCTGCGGCCCCAGCAGCGGCGCGATGTGGCGCGCCACCTCGGGCAGCGAGGGCGCCTTGACCGCCAGCACCACCAGGTCCTGCACGCCCAGCTCGGCCGGCGTGTCGCTGGAGGCCACTGCCTGCGAGGTGATCGATTTGCCGTCGTGCAGCCGCAGCCCGTGCAGCTGCAGCGCGTCCAGCGTGGTGCCGCGCGCCACCACGCTGACGCTGCATCCGGCATGCGCCAGCGCGCTGCCGATCCAGCCGCCAATGGCGCCTGCGCCGTAAATGCCTACTTTCATGGTGCGATCCTCCTGGGGTGAAAATCTGATTGAAATATGCCGATTGCGCAATCAGGGCCTGCGCAGACAGCTATCAATTGCATAGCAAATTGCCCTGCGCCACGGCCAGCGTCGCCGGCCGGGCGCCGGCTCCCGCTCAGGCCGGCAGCGCGCTGGCGGCCGCGTCTGCCGCCAGGTGCGCCGCCAGGTTGTTGTGCTTGCCTTCGTAGAGCGGCATGGCCTCGCTGATGTGCAGCGTCAGCCCGACGGCATGCGCTTCAAACACCGGCGCCAGGTGCGTCTTGCAGCACGCCAGCAGCGCCTGGCCGGCACGCTCGATCATCGCTGCGCTGCGCCCGGGCGTCACGAGCAGGTCCAGGTAGACGAAGGCGCGCTCCGGCCGCCCGTCGGCCACAGCGAAATGCGGCGCGGGCCGCGCCATCACGCGCGTGCCGGCCAGCGGAAACAGCGGCCCGCCCTCGTCATGGCGCAGCGCCGCCAGCGTGGCCGCCAGGGCGGTGCACAGCCCGCCCATGTCGGCGTCGGCGTCGAGGTTGGCGGTGTAGTCGAGGGTCAGGTGCGGCATGAAAACTCCAGGTTGAAAAAAACGCATCGGGCTTGCCATGCTACAGCGCTCGTGCGCCGCGTGCGGGCTTGGGGCCGCGCCGGGCGGGCCGGCCGAGCGGTCAATACACTAGCGCCATGGCCAAGGAAAAAACGATTTACACCTGCACCGAATGCGGCGGCACCAGCCCCAAGTGGCTGGGCAAGTGCCCGCACTGCAACGCCTGGAACACGCTCATCGAGTCCGTCGCCGACAGCGCCGCCACGCCCAAGAACCGCTACAGCCCGCAGTTCCAGTCGCTGGCCAAGGCCTCCGACGTCACCGCGCTGGCCGAGATCGAGGCCACCGACATGACGCGCACGCCCACCGGCCACGAGGAGCTGGACCGGGTGCTGGGCGGGGGCATCGTCGAGGGCGGCGTGGTGCTGATCGGCGGCGACCCGGGCATCGGCAAATCGACGCTGCTGCTGCAGGCGCTCGATTCGCTGCAGCGCACCGGCCTTTCGACGCTTTACGTCACCGGCGAGGAAAGCGGCGCGCAGGTGGCGCTGCGCGCGCGCCGGCTCGGGCTGGACGGCTCGCAGGTCAAGGTGATGGCCGAAATCCAGCTCGACAAGATCCTGGCGACGCTGGAGGCCACGCAGCCGGCGGTCGCGGTGATCGACTCGATCCAGACGGTGTACTCGGACCAGCTCACCTCGGCGCCCGGCTCGGTCTCGCAGGTGCGCGAATGCGCCGCGCACCTGACGCGCTACGCCAAGGCCAGCGGGCAGGGCGCCACAGGCGGCGACGGCGCGCGCGGCCGCGCCACCTGCATCGTGCTGGTCGGCCACGTGACGAAAGACGGCGCGCTGGCCGGCCCGCGCGTGCTGGAGCACATGGTGGACACGGTGCTGTACTTCGAGGGCGACACGCATTCGAGCTTTCGCCTGGTGCGCGCCATCAAGAACCGGTTTGGCGCGGTGAATGAAATCGGCGTCTTCGCCATGACGGAAAAGGGCCTGAAGGGCGTGAGCAACCCCAGCGCGATGTTTTTGAGCCAGCACAGCGAGCCCGTGCCCGGCAGCTGCGTGATGGTGACGCTCGAAGGCACGCGGCCGCTGCTGGTCGAGATCCAGGCGCTGGTCGATGAAGGCGGGCCGTCGCCCCGGCGCCTGTCGGTCGGCCTGGACCGCGACCGGCTGGCGATGCTGCTGGCCGTGCTGCACCGCCATGCCGGCGTGGCCTGCATGGACCAGGACGTGTTCGTCAACGCAGTCGGCGGCGTGCGCATTAGCGAGCCGGCGGCCGACCTGGCCGTGATGCTGGCCATCAACTCCAGTCTGCGCGGCCGCGCGCTGCCCAAGGGCTTTCTGGCTTTCGGCGAGGTCGGCCTGGCCGGCGAGGTGCGGCCCGCGCCGCGCGGCCAGGAGCGGCTCAAGGAAGCGGCAAAGCTGGGCTTCAGCGTGGCGGTGGTGCCCAAGGCCAACGCGCCGAAGAAACCCATCGAGGGCCTGACGATCCACGCGGTCGAGCGCATCGAGCAGGCGCTCGAACTGCTGCGCAGCCTGCAGTAGGCGCCACCGCTTGCATCCCCTTTCGCTCCCTTCATCCCTGCAACCTGCCTGGAGCGCCCCATGAAGCTCGCGGTCCTCTCCGACATCCACGGCAACCTGCTGGCGCTGCAGGCGGTGCTGGCCGACATCGCGCGCCAGCAAGTGGACCAGACCGTGAATTTGGGCGACCTCCTGAGCGGCCCGCTGCAGCCGGCCGAGACCGCCGACCTGCTGATGGTCCACGGCTTTTCCACCATTCGCGGCAACCACGAGCGCCAGCTGCTGGCGCTGCATGACGGGCCCGCGCACGCACTGGACGCCGCCAGCAGCGACGGCCACGCCGCCCTTCGACTGCGTCCGGCGCACTGGAAGTGGCTGCGCGGCCTGCCCGCGACGCTGGCCCTGAACGGCGATGTGCGGCTGTGCCACGGCACGCCGTCCAGCGATCTGCAGTATTGGCTCGAAACCGTGGTGCCCGGCTTCGGGCAGGACGGCAGTCCCGGCGTGCGCGCCGCCACGCCGGCCGAGGTGGCCGAGCGGCTCGGCCCGGCCACGCACCCGGTGGTGCTGTGCGGCCACAGCCACGTGCCGCGCCTGGTGCAAAGCGGCGCCGTGCTGGTCGTCAACCCCGGCAGCATCGGCCTGCCGGCCTATGACGATGCGCACCCGCATCCGCATGTCATCGAGAACGGCGCGCCGCATGCCCGCTACGCGGTGCTGGAGAAAACCGCGCACGGCTGGCAGGTCGATCTGCGCGCCGTGCCCTACGACCACTTGGCGCAGGCGGCCGTGGCCGCGCGCCACGGCCGGGAAGACTGGGCGCATGCGCTGGCCACCGGCTTTGTCGCGCGCCCGGTGGGCGGACAAGCCGGATCGATGCTATTAATTCAATAGCTGACTGCGCAGGTTCTGCCTGGGCCATGGCACTGAAACGCTTGAAAACCAGGGCCGTCATCCGCGCCGGCCGGCGCAGGCGTCCCGGCAGGGGCCGGCGCCTCTACTGGCCGCCGTTCCACTGGCTGTACAGCCAGGCGCACAGCGCCGCGCCCACCGTCCAGAGCAGCCAGGTTTGCGCCACCGCATAGGGGTAGAGCATCAGAGCCACGCCCGTCCAGGTCAGCGCGCCATTTGATCTTTTGCGGCCGCGCCGGTAAGCAACCATGCCGATCAGGCCGAACACGATGGCGCCCATGATGTACGCCGGACTGGGCAGCACCAGCCCGAGGGCTCCAAGGGTGGCGAGTTCGTTCATGCGGCTATCGTAAACCGGCCTTGGAAAGGAGCGCCGCCGCCCGCGCGCCGCTGTGTGCGCACGGGCAGATGGCTCGTTGCCGCTACGCATTTTTCCGCACAGCGGGAGCCGGGGAGGGCTGCGAAAATGCGGCCATGAATGTTCAAAAAATCCTTGTGCCCCTGGCCGGCATCGCGGCCGTGACGCTGGCCTACCGTTTTTATGGCTGGATGGGCGTGGCCGCCATTGCCACCGCACTGGTGATGTGGCTGCTGCTGCATTTCACCCGCATGATGGCCGTGCTCAGGCGCGCGGCCAACCGGCCCATCGGCCATGTGGACAGCGCCGTCATGCTCAACGCCAAGCTCAAGCCGGGCATGACGCTGCTGCACGTCATTGCGATGACGCGCGCGCTCGGCCAGCTGCAGAGCGAAAAGAACGTGCAGCCCGAGGTGTTTCGCTGGACCGACGGCACGGACTCGCACGTCACCTGCACCTTCGTCGGCGGCAAGCTGGCCGACCACGTGCTTTTCCGCCCCGTGGCCCAGGCCGATCTGCCGGCTGCGCCGTAGAATCAATTCCTTCGGGTTCTGGCCGCCGCTGCGCCGGCGGCGGGCAGCGGCCAGAACCCGGCCGAAGCTTTTTCCATTTTTCATTTCCGACAACCCTTCTTCACCACAGGATTTCCCATGCCCCCAGCAGCACCCTCCATGGCAGACCGCGACGGCAAAATCTGGATGGACGGCCAGATGGTTGACTGGCGCGACGCCAAGATCCATGTGCTGACCCACACGCTGCACTACGGCTGCGGCGCCTTTGAAGGCGTGCGCGCCTACAACACCGTCAACGGCACGGCGATTTTCCGGCTCGACGACCACACCCAGCGCCTGCTCAACAGCGCCAAGATCCTGCGCATGAAGGTGCCCTTCGACAAGGAAGCACTGAACGAAGCCCAAAAGGCCGTGGTGCGCGAGAACCAGCTCGAATCGTGCTACCTGCGCCCGCTGACCTGGATCGGCGACAAGAAGCTGGGCGTCAGCCCCAAGGGCAACGACATCCACGTCATGGTCGCCGCCTGGGCCTGGGGCGCCTACCTCGGCGAGGAAGGCATGACGCGCGGCATCCGCGTCAAGACTTCGAGCTATGCGCGCCACCATGTCAACATCACCATGACGCAGGCCAAGGCGGTGAGCAACTACACCAACTCCATCCTGGCCAACACCGAAGCCACCGACGACGGCTACGACGAGGCGCTGCTGCTGGACACGTCCGGTTTCGTCTCCGAAGGCTCGGGCGAGAACGTGTTCATCGTCAAGGACGGCGTGGTTTATACGCCCGACCTGTCGGCCGGCGCGCTCAAGGGCATCACGCGCGACACCGTCATGCACATCTGCGCCGACCTGGGGCTGGAGCTGGTGCAAAAGCGCATCACCCGCGACGAGATGTACATTGCCGACGAGGCTTTCTTCACCGGCACGGCCGCCGAAGTGACGCCGATCCGCGAGCTCGACCGCATCGAGATCGGCAGCGGCACGCGCGGCCCGATCACCGAGAAAATCCAGACCGCCTTCTTCGACATCGTCAACGGCCGCAATCCAAAATACGCCCACTGGCTCACCCGCGTCTGAGCCGGCCGACCAATCCAGGGAAAGACCACACCATGAGCGAAAACCACCAGGCGCCCAAGGGCGCCGTCGTCGAACTGCTGGCCAGCCAGCTCAACAGCCACGGCGGCGTGTTCTGCCCGAACCCGGCCATGCCGCTGTGGAGCAGCCATCCGCGTGTCTACCTGGGCCTGTCCGAAAGCGGCCAGGCGCGCTGCCCGTACTGCAGCACGCAGTACAAGCTCAAGGAAGGCGAGCATTTCAGCGTGCACCATTGAGCCCCCATGCCCCGCCGCTGCGCGGGGCTAAACCCTCAATGACCAACACCCTTGTCATCGCCCCGCAGTGGATCGGCGACGCAGTCATGACCGAGCCGCTGCTGCGCCGGCTGGCCGCGCGCGGCGAGCAGCTGACGGTCGGCGCGCTGCCGTGGGTGGCACCGGTGTACCGCGCCATGGCGCAGGTGGCCGAGGTGATCGAATTCCCGTTTGCCCACGGCGGCCTGCAGCTGCGCGAGCGCCGGGCGATGGCCCGGCGCCTGCACGGGCGGTTCGACAAGGCCTATGTGCTGCCCAATTCGCTCAAGAGCGCGCTGCTGCCGCTGCTGGCGGGCATTCCCGAGCGCATCGGCTACCTGGGCGAGACGCGCGTCGGGCTGCTCACGCACCGGCTGAAAAACCCCAAGCACAAGCCGCCGATGGTGGCCTTCTATTCGGCGCTGAGCGGCGAGACCGACGTGCAGGCCGACCGGCCCGCGCTGCACATCGACCCGGCCGACATCGCGGCCACGCTGCAGGCGCTGGGCTTGAAGCCGGGCGGCTACGCGGTGTTTGCGCCGGGCGCCGAGTTCGGCCCGGCCAAGCGCTGGCCGGCGCGCCACTTTGCCGAACTGGCCATGCAGCTGGCCGTGCCGGTGGTGCTGCTCGGCTCGGGCAAGGAGGCGGCGCTGTGCGAGGAGATTGCCGCGCCGGTCAACGCGGCGCAGTCCGGAAAATGCCTGAACCTGGCGGGCAAGACCTCGCTGCCGCAGGCGCTGGCCCTGATCGCCGGCTGCCGCAGCATCGTCAGCAACGACTCGGGCCTGATGCATGTGGCCGCCGGCCTGGGCGTGCCGCAGGTGGCGGTGTTCGGCTCGTCCAGCCCGCTGCACACGCCGCCGCTGAACGACAGGGCGGGCGTGCTCTGGCTCAAGGCCGATCCGGCCTACCAGCCGCCGCTGGACTGCGCGCCGTGCTTTTCGCGCGACTGTCCGCTGGGCCACACGCGCTGCCTGAACGACATCGGCGCCGAACGGGTGCTGCAGGCACTCAAGGCGCTCAACGCGGCATGAGCGGGCGCCGCCAAGGCGCACAAAAAAAAGGCCACCTTGCGGCGGCCTTGTTAAAGTCCTCTCAGAAAAAGCATGCCGGCAAAGCCTGTTTTTGGTCGTGAAATGCCTTGCCGGTTTTTTGATTTTCAGATTCTGAATGTTGTGACAGCAACACCTCTACTTTGCCTGCGCACGGGCTCTTTCACCATCCCCCAAAAAGGGGATTTTTCTGCATTCAGGTGAAACTTCCGGTTTTTTTGCTAGCTGCGGCGGCTGGCTGGTCCATGGGCAGCTCGACGATGAACGAAGCGCCGCCGCCTGGCCGCGCCTCGCAGCGCACGCTGCCGCCGTGGCGCTGGCTGATCGACCTGACCAGCGCCAGCCCCAGGCCGACGCCGCCTTCGCGCTCGCTGGCGCCGGGCAGCCGGTAAAACGGCTCGAAAATGCGTTCGCGCTCTTCGGCCGGCACGCCCGGTCCCTGGTCGTCCACCTGGATGACGGCGCGCTGCCTGCTGCCCGCGCCGGTGTGCGTCAGCGTCAGGCGGATGTCGCCCTGGCTGTAGCGCCTGGCGTTTTCCAGCAGGTTGCGGATCAGCCGGCGCAGCAGCCGGGGCGAGCCCTGCACCGTCAGGCTGTGTCCGGCATCCACCACGCCCGGCAGCTCGGCCTGCAGCTCGGCATGGATGCGCGCGCATTCCTCGGCGGCCAGCCCGGTCAGGTCCAGCGTCTCGAACGGCTCGGCGTCGGCCTGCTGCGTGTCCAGCCGGCTGGCCAGCAAGATCTCGTCGATCAGCTGGTCGAGCTCGCCGATGGAGCGCGAAATCTCCAGCCGCTGCGGCGACGCCTTGTCCACGCCCAGCAGTTCCAGGCCCATGCGGATGCGCGCCAGCGGCGAGCGCAGCTCGTGCGAGGCATTGGCCAGCAGCGACTTGTGCGAAGCCATCAGCTGCTCGATGCGCTCGGCCGCGTGGTTGAAGCGCCGCGCCAGGAAGGCCACCTCGTCGCGGCCCTCGGCGTTGATGCGCGCCGACAGGTCGCCCGCGCCCCAGCGCTCGACGCCGCGCTGCAGCGCCTCCAGCCGCAGCGTCAGCCGGCGCATGACCGGGTAGGCGCCCAGCGCCACCGCCAGCGCGACCAGCCCGAGCATCCAGCCAAAGCCGAACGGCGGGCGCATCCACGGATTGCCCGGCGGGCGCTGGGGCCGGGGCAGCAGCAGGCTGAGCGTCTGGCCGTCCTTGGTGAGGACATCGAACTCGATGTCGCCGCCGCGCTGGCGGTTCGGGCGGGTCTGGCCGGTGCCGATCACCTCGCCGGCGGCGTTGTGCACCAGCACCTCGCGGATGGGCAGCGGCGGCGGGTCGGCGCTCAGGCGCCAGGCCGCGCCCACCAGGAAGGTCAGCACCATCACGGTGGCCACCACGGCCAGCCAGATGCGCACGTACAGGTGCGAGGTGAAGCGGGACCACATGTGTTTTCTCAAGGTGCTCCCGGGTTCAGTCCTGCTGCTTGGCAAAGACGTAGCCCACGCCGCGCACCGTCAGGATGCGCTTGGGGTCCTTGGCGTCAAGCTCGATGGCGCTGCGGATGCGGCCCATGTGCACGTCGATCGAGCGGTCGAAGGCTTCGAGCTCGCGCCCGCGCACCGCTTCCATGATCTGGTCGCGGCTGAGCACGCGCCCGGCGCGCTCGGCCAGCGCCACGAGCAGGTCGAACTGGTAGGAGGTGAGGTCGCATGGCTGGCCCGAGACGCTCACGGCGCGTGCGTCGCGGTCGATCTCCAGCGAGCCAAAGCGCATCACCTTGTGGCCGCTTTCGGAGGCGCCGCCCTGCCCGGCGCCAGGGCCGCCCCGGCGCAGCACGGCGCGGATGCGCGCCAGCAGCTCGCGCGGCTCGAAGGGCTTGGGCAGGTAGTCGTCGGCGCCGATTTCCAGGCCGACGATGCGGTCCATCGGGTCGCCCTTGGCCGTCAGCATCAGCACGGCGGTGCGCGCCGCGTCGCCGCCCTGGCCCTTGATGCGCCGGCATACTTCCAGCCCGTCCATGTCGGGCAGCATCAGGTCCAGGATCACCAGGTCGGGCGTGCTTGCCTGCAGCGCCTGCAGGCCGGCGTTGCCGCTGGCCGCGTGGGCAAAGCCGTAGCCGGACTGGCGCAGGTACTCGCCGACCATGGCGGCCAAGCGGGTGTCGTCTTCGATCATCAAAAGCTGTTGGGTCATGGGCCGGTCCTTGTGTGTGGCACGGCGGCCCGGTCCGCAAGGACCGGCCGCCATGGGATGGCATGCTGCGCCGCGCGCAACAATCGCGCTTGAAGCGAGCGTAAAGATGCGGTAAAAAGCTGCCTCATTGTGCTATGGAATCGATAGCTGCCTGCGCAGGCGCTGCCTGCGCCGCAGCGGTTTTTGACCTTGAAGCCAGGCCGATCAGCAGCAGCACCGGCAACCCCAGCAGCGCGGTGGCGGTGAAAAAGTCGGCATAGCCGAACGCATCGACGAAGCGGCCCGAGTAGCCGGCCAGCGCCTTTGGGGCAAGCAGCATCATCGAGCTGAACAGCGCGTACTGCGTGGCCGAGTAATTGACGTTGGTCAGGCTGGAGAGGTAGGCGATGAAGGCGGCCGAGGCGATGCCGCTGGCCAGGTTGTCGGCCGAAATGACGACGATCAGCGCGCCGAGGTTGTGGCCGGCCGTGGCCAGCCAGGCAAACAAGAGGTTGCTGCCCGCGCTGAGCACCGCGCCAAGCATCAGCACCCGCATCACGCCAAAGCGCATCGCCAGCGCGCCGCCGACGAAGGCGCCGGCCAGCGTCATCACCACGCCGTAGATCTTGGTGACCGTGGCCACCTCGTCCTTGGTGTAGCCCATGTCCACGTAAAACGGATTGGCCATGATGCCCATCACCACGTCGCTGATGCGGTACATGGCGATCAGCGCCAGGATCAGCAGCGCCTGTTTTCCATAGCGGCGCAGGAAGTCGGCGAACGGCTCGATCAGCGCGCCCTTGAGCCAGTCGGCCGCGTTCCTGCTGGGCGCCAGCGCGCGGCGCTGCGGCTCGGGCGAGCACAGCACCGTTGCCACGCCCAGCAGCATCGAGCCGGCCATGGCCAGGTAGGCGGTGCGCCAGGCGCCGTGCTGGTAGCCGCCCGCGCCGGCAACCTCGGCCCAGGCGGCAATCCACAGCGCGCCGGCGCCCGACCAGATCATGGCGATGCGGTAGCCGGTCTGGTAGCTGGCCGCCAGCGCGGCCTGGCGCTCCACGTCGGCCGACTCGATCCGGTAGGCGTCCAGCGCGATGTCCTGCGTCGCCGAGCCAAAGGCCACGGCCAGCGCGCACCACACCATGGGGCCCAGCGCCAGCCGGGGGTCGGTCAGCGCCATGCACACCAGCGCCACCATGATGAGCGCCTGCGACAGCAGCAGCCAGCTGCGCCGCCGGCCCAGCCAGCGCGTGAGCAGCGGAATCGGCAGCCGGTCCACCAGCGGCGCCCAGGCCCACTTCACGCCGTAGGCCAGCCCGACCCAGCTCAGGTAGCCGATGGTGGTGCGGTCGATGCCGGCCTCGCGCAGCCAGAAGCTCAGCGTGCCGAACACCAGCAGCAGCGGCAGCCCGGCCGAAAAGCCCAGCAGCAGCATGCGCAGCGTGGCCGGCTCCAGGTACACGCGCCAGACCGCGCGCCAGCCGGGCTGGGGCGCTGCGGCGGGGGTGTGGCCCGCCGGACTGGCGGCGGGCACATGTGGCGGTACATCTGGCGGCGCTGCGGTGGGAGTGGAGGGGGTTTTGTCTGACATGAAGATTTAGGTTTCTGGCTATTATTTACCGATGTGCTTTTTATGCGATGCCAAACAGTCCTCCTGGTCCAGCCGGCGCGGCTTTCTGCTGGCGGCCGCTGGGGCTGCGGCCGGTGCGGTGTCGGCGCCGGCGCTGGCCCAGGTCGATGTGGGCAAGTCCTCCAGCCTGCGCAACCTGGTGCCCGCGGAGGAACTGGAGCAGGCCTCCACCCAGGAATACGCCAAGCTGCTGGCCGAGGCCAAGTCGCAGGGCGCCCTGGCGCCGCCGGGCAACGCGCAGCTGCAGCGCCTGCACGCGGTGGCCAAGCGGCTGATTCCGCAGGCCGCGCAGTGGAACGACCGCGCCCGGCAGTGGCGCTGGGAAGTCAACCTGATCGGCAGCAAGCAGATCAACGCCTTTTGCATGCCGGGCGGCAAGATCGCTTTTTACACCGGCATCCTGGAGCAGCTCAAGCTCAGCGACGACGAGGTGGCGATGGTCATGGGCCACGAGATGGCGCACGCGCTGCGCGAGCATGCCCGCGCCCGCATCGCCAAGAGCCAGGGCACGGGCACGCTGCTGTCGCTGGGCGCGCAGCTGTTCGGCCTGGGCCAGCTGGGCAACGTGGCGGCCAATGTCGGCACGCAGCTCCTCACGCTGCGCTTTAGCCGCGAAGACGAGACCGATGCCGACCTGGTCGGGCTGGAGCTGGCCGCGCGCGGCGGCTACAACCCGCAGGCGGCCGTGAGCCTGTGGCAAAAGATGGCCCAGGCCGGCGGCGGCGCGGGCGGACCGGGCTTTTTGTCCACGCATCCCTCGGGTCCGCAGCGCATCCGCGAACTGCAGTCCAACGTTCCCAAGGTGCAGGGCCTATACGAACGGGCACGCAGCGGTTAGCGCAAAAGCCCGCGAAATTTTGCTTACACCCTTGCAGGTGCCCCGCGATTTCTGCTATTGAATAGATAGCTGGGTGCGCATGTCTGGCCTGCGCAAAAGCCCTTTTTGGGTCTGATGTAAATTAAGGTTACCAATCACAACCGGCACACGCCTGGCAGCGCCTGCGCTGTCCTGACGGCGCTGCCAGCTGGCGCTCTGAAACCACCCCTCTGCCTTGGGTCTGAAGTGCTGCATCAAATCAAGCTTCCTGTCCAGGCGTCCAGCCTTCGCTTTTGACCTGATTTTTCATAAGATTTTCCTGAAAAACAGGTGCATTTAATTAATTGCAAGGGGAAGGCCTACTTTGCCAGTGGCCAATTTCCACTGAAGAGTACCGGCTGAATAAGCGTCCTACGTCTTGTAATCACTCATATAAGTGGACACATATTTTCTCCACCAACTGCCGATATCCAAAAATTCCTTGCGCCTCGTCTGTGGATGAGGTTTCATCTCGCCAAAAAACCGATGGGCAAGTTAACTATTTCTCATCTACCCAGCCTGCATATAAGGTTGCGCATTTCTGGTTTTTCGGTGGCAGAATTTAATCAACGCGATACCCGGAAAAAGCGTTGTGCCAAAAATTGAAAATCAAGGCGAGGCGCTAGGCAGGCTGATGGAAAAAATTTCATGCCTGCGAATAATTGCCTGCCGGGTAAATGCCGAGAATATAAAAAATAATCAGATAGGGGTGAGGGAATGCATATTGCGCCGTCGCGTGCGGAGTCATCGGAGCCTGACCATACCAAAGCGGATGAAAAAGGATGGTATGTCGCCTATACCCAGCCAAAACGTGAGCAGGTCGCACAGGAAAATCTGCAGCTTCAGGGCTTTGAAGCTTATCTTTTCCAATATAAAACCTTCAAGAAAATGCCTGGCGCGTGTCTTGAAGTCTGGCAGCCCATGTTCCCACGGTATATCTTCTTCAGGCCCGGTAATCCAGGGCAATCCATTTCAGGGGCACGCTCAACGCGCGGAATTGCATTCATCCTGAGATTCGGATTGATCAACGCAGTGCTGAAGCCAGAGGAATTCCAGCTGCTCCAGGCGCTTGAAAACGAGCGAAACCAAGCCGATGCTGACCAGGCCAGTTGCTTTAAGCCGGGGCTCAAGGTGCGTTTGCAAAATTGCGGTTTGAGCGGTCTTGAAGGCATTGTTCATTCAGTTTCCGCCAAGAGAGTGACGTTGCTGATCGAACTGCTGGGGCGGCAGAAAAAGGTGGATCTGGAACATCAGCAGCTGGAGTTGGTGCAGCTGTAGAAAAACTAGCGGTATTTTTAGAAGCCTGTCAGGCCGCATGGCCTGGCGAATGCCAGCTATTGGCATATTCATGCGCTTCAGGTTATCGAGGGTTAACGAAAAACGTGTTTTGGGTCTGAAAGACCAAAAACACTGCGGTAGCCATGATGTTTTGATAATGCGTTCATAAAACTGGTTCTGATTTGGACGCTTGCAGGCAATTTAATTGAAGCCACGTCTGGACGCTTGGATCTGCCATTTTCATTGCATCCCCGCCTCTTGCGTGGTCAATATGCATATTGACCGCCGCATTCACGCTGCGATTTGAGTCACCCGGATTTCTTTATCGCTTTGGCTCGCAGATTGGCCATGTAGACGCCTGATCAAAACGAGAACCGCCATGTACATTCAACAACTGCATCTTCCATCGCCCCGCCCCGTCTTGCGCGAAGACCATGAAACCGGTTTGTTTGAAATGCTGGGCGTGGTGTTCAACAGCCGCTGGCTGATTGCCGCTGTCATCCTATTGGCGCTCTTGCTTGGCGGCGCTTATATGTCTTTGACCTCGCCTGTATATGAGGCCAACCTGCTCATACAAGTCGAGGAGTCCAAAGAGAGCACTTCGACTGCCAACGGGGCGCTGGGGGCGGCGGCTAATCTGTTTGAAATCCGCTCGCCCGCCACGGCCGAGATGGAAATCCTGCGTTCACGCCTGGTGGTCGGCCAGACGGTTGAGAACCTGCAGCTTGATTTGATCGTCCAGCCCAAATACGTGCCCATTGTGGGTCGCTGGCTTGCCCGTCACGCCACCACGCCCTCCGAGCCCGGATTTTTAGGCAGGGGTGGATACGTCAGCGGAAACGAAGCGCTGAAGGTGGTGACTTTCGACGTTCCCCCAAGCTTCGAGTCCAAGCGGTTTTCAGTGCGCCTCACGGGCGATGGCTACGACCTGGTGTCTCCCCGCGGCGAAACATTGGTGAATGCCCGCCTGGGTGTTGCTGGCGAATTCATGCTGGAGAATCAAAAAGGACGCGTTCTGGTCAACGCAGCGACAGGAAAGCCTGGGGCGGAGTTTTACCTCGAGCGGTCGCCGCGGCTGGCGGTGATTGAGAAGTTGCAGCGCGCGCTCCTCATCGTGGAGCAGGGGCGCCAATCAGGGGTCATTCTCACCACCCTGACAGGCACCGATCCCGAACTGATCTCACGAATCCTGAATGAAATCGGTTCGATGTATGTGCGCCAGAACGTGGCACGCAAAGTGGCCGAAGCGGAAAAAACACTGGGATTCATCAAAACAAACCTGCTGCAGCTGCGCACAAAGATCGAGCAGTCAGAAAGCCGGTCGAATCAGTTTCGCAATCGCAACGGCGCTTTTGATCTGATGACCGAGGCCAAGGTGGCGCTGGATCAATCCACCAAGCTCCAGGCTTCGTTGCTTGAACTGCAGCAAAAGCGAACAGACCTGGATTGGCGTTTTGGTGCCCAGCACCCCAACATGCAGACCATTGACTCGCAAATCAGGAGCGTTAACCGCGAACTGGCTTCGGTCAACACCCGCCTCAAATTGCTTCCCAACGTTGAGCAGGATTTGCTAAGGCTGACGCGCGACATGAAGGTCGATACCGAACTTTATTCAAGCCTGCTCAACAGTTCGCAGCAACTTCAGCTGGTCATGGAAGGAAAGGTGGGCAGCGTTCGCATTGTTGACAAGGCGGCTGTACCGCAGGAGCCGATCAAGCCCTACGCCTTGAGCGTGATGCCCATGGCGGGCATCCTGGGCCTGGTGGCGGGGGTGGCAGTCGCGTTCTTTCGCAACAGCATGCGCAACGGCATCACGCATCCCGCAGACATCGAGCAGCGAGCCGGCCTGCGTGTGTTTTCAACCATCCCGTTCAGCCCGGGGCAGGCCAGGGAATCCAAAAAGATTACTCACCACGGCAGCCGCCACATTCTGGCCACGGCGTCGCCGGATGAGCCGGCCATTGAAAACCTGCGCAGCCTGCGCACCGCGCTTCAGTTTGCCATGCTCGATGTCGCCACGCCCATCGTGCTGGTAACCGGCCCCACCTCGGGGACCGGCAAGTCATTCGTCAGCACCAACCTTGCCGCAGTGCTGGGCGTGGCCGACAAAAAAGTGCTGCTGGTCGATGCCGATCTGCGCAAGGGCCACCTGCATCAATATTTTGGATTGCCCCAGGGCGGTGGCCTGGGCGATGTCCTGAGCGGCAGTGTCAAGCTCGAAGACGCGCTGCACCGAGAAATCATGCCCAACGTCGATTTTCTGGCGGCGGGAATCATTCCATCCAATCCCGCAGAGTTGCTGATGACCCATGCCACTCAGCAGTTGCTGAAGATGGCCGGCAAGTATTACGACCTTGTCATCGTTTGCTCGGCGCCCGTGCTTGCGGTATCGGACGCCGCGATTCTGGCGCCGATGGTCGGCGCGGTGCTTCTAGTGGCCCGCGCCGACGTGACCACTCTGGAGGAACTCCATGAGTCGGGAAAGCGCCTGTCCCAAAACGGTGCCCAGGTCAACGGTGTCATTTTCAACGGACTCAACGCCACCAAGAGCCGCTACAGCAGAGGCTACGCCTTTGGCCAGGACCGCTATATCAACAACCCGTCATGAGGTGCCAACATGTTTCAAGCCCCTGAACTGTCAGCACATTGTTGCAGCGGATTGCCCAAAGATCAGCATGTGGTGCAGCCCGTCATCCTTTGCGGCGGCTCCGGCACCCGGCTGTGGCCCATGTCCCGCAAATCGTTTCCCAAACAATTCGTGCCCCTCATCGGCGATAAAAGCCTGCTGCAACTGACGCTGGAGCGTGTCGCCCAGCTGGGCAACCGCACCCCTGTCGACATTATTTGCGTCGCAGCGGAAGAGCACCGCTATATGGTGGTGGAAGCCATGCAAGCCGCCAGGGTGCGTGGCCTGGTCATTTTGGAGCCGGTGGGGCGCAACACGGCGGCCGCCATGGCGCTGGCTGCGCTGAAAGCACTGCCCAAGCAGTGGCTTCTGTTCTGTCCTGCCGACCATCATATTCCCGATGCCCAGGCGTTTGCCGACATGGTCGAGCAGGGAAAGTCAGCGGCCGGGCAAGGCGCCATCGTCACCTTTGGCGTAAAACCAAGCTACCCCAGTACGGCGTATGGGTACATCGAGCAGGGCAACATGCGGTCGGACAGCAGTTATTCGGTTGCCCGCTTCATAGAGAAACCCTCCGTGGACAAGGCGCAAAACCTTATCCTGAAAGGCAATGTGTTGTGGAATGCCGGAATTTTCCTGTGCAAGGCCTGCACCTTGCTCGACGCGCTTGAGCAGCAGGCGCCCGACATCCTGGCCAGCTGCCGCAAGGCGATGACCTCAGCCGTTTCCGATGAACTGTTCATCCGGCCGCAGGCGCAAGTTTTTGCGGCATGCCGCTCTGAAAGTATCGACTACGCGGTGATGGAACGCCACGGCAATACGGCCGTGGTCCCTTTTGGCGGTGCCTGGAGCGATGTAGGCAGCTGGAATGCGGTGGCTGACTTGACATCGCCCGATGTCGATGGCAACCGGGTCGATGGCCAAGGGCTGGCTTTTGAAGCCAGCAAGACCTATATCAATGCGCCTTACCGTCCGGTGGTGGCGCTCGGCACCCATGATCTGCTGATCATCGACACGCCCGATGCCCTGCTGGTGGCGGCGACCAGCCATGCGGAAAGCGTCAAGGTCGTGGTGGCCGAATTGGAAGCGCGCTTCAGCCCGCAGGCTGCCCTGCACCGCAAGGTATCGCGTCCCTGGGGTTCGTACGACAGCATTGACGTGGGGGAGCGGTTTCAGGTCAAACGCATTGTTGTCAAGCCTGGCGCCTCGCTGAGCCTTCAAAAACACTATCACCGTGCCGAGCATTGGATCGTCGTCAAGGGAACGGCCCATGTGACGCGGGGCGATAAAACCTTCCTGCTGACTGAAAACCAGTCCACCTACATTCCCATTGGTGAACTCCACCGGCTGCACAACCCCGGGAAAACGCATCTGGAGATGATTGAAGTGCAGTCCGGAAGCTATCTAGGAGAAGACGACATCGTGCGCTTTGAAGACACCTACGGACGCGTTGTCGCCGTCGAAACTCCCAAAAAACGGGCTTGATCAGCCCTCTTTACCCAGGACTTTCCCATGACCAGCAAACAGCAAAAAGTCGCTCTGATTACGGGCATCACAGGGCAAGACGGCTCCTATCTGGCCGAGCTTCTGCTCTCCAAGGGCTATGTGGTGCACGGCATCAAACGGCGCTCCAGTTCGCTCAACACGGTGCGGATCGACCACATCTACCAAGCCCCGCAGGTGATTGAACACAGGAACTTCGTATTGCACTACGGCGATCTGAGCGACAGCACGAACCTGATCAGGATTGTCCAGCAAACCCAGCCAGACGAAATCTACAACCTGGGCGCGCAGAGCCATGTGGCGGTGAGCTTTGAATCGCCCGAATACACCGCCGACGTGGACGCGCTGGGCACGCTGCGGCTGCTGGAGGCGATCCGCATCCTGGGGCTGGAGAAGAAAACGCGCTTTTACCAAGCTTCCACCTCCGAGCTGTACGGCCTGGTGCAGGAAGTCCCGCAAAAGGAAACCACGCCCTTCTACCCGCGCAGTCCCTACGCGGCGGCCAAGCTGTACGCCTACTGGATCGCGGTGAACTACCGCGAGGCCTACGGCATGTACGCTTGCAACGGCATTCTTTTCAACCATGAAAGCCCTCGGCGCGGCGAGACTTTTGTGACGCGCAAAGTGACGCGTGGCTTGGCAAATATCGCCTTTGGGCTGGAAAACTGCCTCTACATGGGCAATATCGATTCCCTGCGCGACTGGGGGCATGCGCGTGATTACGTTCGCATGCAGTGGCTCATGCTGCAGCAAGACCATCCTGAAGACTTTGTGATTGCGACCGGAAAACAGGTCAGCGTGCGGGAGTTCATCATCCGCGCCGCCGCGCAACTGGGCATTGCTGTGCGCTTTGAAGGCCAGGGGGTCCATGAAGTGGGCATGGTGCATGCCATCACCGGCGACAACGCCCCCGCCTTGGCAGTGGGCGACGTGCTGGTAAAGGTCGATCCGCAGTACTTCCGGCCCGCCGAAGTCGAAACCCTTCTTGGCGACCCTACCAAAGCCAAGGAAAAGCTGGGCTGGGTGCCCGAGATCACGCTGGACCAGATGATCGAAGAAATGGTAGCTCACGACCTGAACGAGGCCCGGCGTCATGCCTTGCTGAAGCAGCATGGCTACAGTGTCGCGGTGAGCGTGGAGTAAGGGCGCGATGGCTTGCGCTGATTCCTCTCTCAGTCCGCCCGGCATCTTCGTTGTCGGGCATCGCGGCATGGTTGGAAGCGCCATCGTGCGTTGTCTACAGGCCAAGGGTTACCAGAACATCATCACGTCCACCCGGGCCGAATTGGATCTGACGGACCAACAGGCGGTCCGCCAGTTTTTTGCCGGCAACAAAATCGGCCAAGTCTATCTGGCTGCGGCCAAGGTGGGAGGGATTCACGCCAATCACACTTATCCGGCTGAATTCATCTACCAAAACCTGATCCTGCAGGCGAACGTCATCCATGAGGCCTGGCGAGCTGGCGTAAAAAAACTGCTTTTTCTGGGAAGCAGCTGCATCTACCCCCGGATGGCAGCGCAGCCTATGGACGAAAGCGCCTTGCTGACCGGACCGCTGGAGCCCACCAACGAAGCGTATGCGATTGCGAAAATTGCCGGCATCAAGCTTTGCGAGAGCTACAACCGCCAATATGGGACAAGCCACGGCACGGATTTCCGCAGCGTCATGCCGACCAACCTGTATGGCCCTGGCGACAACTATCACGCTGAGAACAGCCACGTCATCCCCGCGCTGATACGTCGCATTCACGAAGCGAAGGTCAGCCGTGCCTCCAGCGTGACCATCTGGGGGACCGGCACCCCACTGCGTGAATTTTTGTACGTGGACGACATGGCTGCCGCAAGCGTGTATGTGATGGAGCTGGACCCTGGCACATATGCCACCAGCACCCAGCCCATGCAAAGCCATATCAACGTTGGCTTTGGCAGTGATGTGAGCATTGCCCAGCTGGCTCGCAGCGTGGCGCAAACCGTGGGCTACACGGGAAAGCTCATCTTTGACATCAGCAAACCCGACGGCGCACCACGCAAGCTCATGAGCTCTGCTCGACTGCACAGTCTGGGCTGGAAAGCCAGTACAGCACTGGAAACGGGCCTGGCGCTGGCGTATGCCGATTTCTGCAGTGCGACCAGCCAGCGATTGCATTGACATCAATTGAAAAAAGCCCGGACCCCGCGCGGTGTGCACCCTCAAATCAATTTGAAGATTCCCGGAAGGACAAGTGCCAGATCATGAGCATAAAGGCATCCGAGGAACGCACCCGCAATTATCTCCATCAAATAAAGGGCGCCGTCGTGTACAAGGCGGCAGCCATGCTAGCGTCGTTCATGGCGATTCCCCTGATGATCCGCTATCTGGGTCAGGAGCAGTACGGCATATGGTCAACGCTGCTAACCGTCATGTCCTGGATCGTGTTTTTTGATCTCGGTGTGGGAAACGGCTTGCGTAACAAAGTGACTGAAGCTTTAGCCAGGGGCAATAGAAAAGAAGCAGCAGACTACATTGGGTCTGGTTACAGCCTGATTGGTTTAATTGCGGCGGCATTATGGGTGCTGGTGACTGGAGCCTCATTTTTTATAAATTGGCAAATAGTATTCAACACGCGTGCGATTTCAGAGGCAAGCTTGCGCTTGACCGTACAAATCGCCGTCTTCTTCATTCTTCTGAATTTCTGGATCGGTTTGATCGGTGCTATTTTTGGAGCCTTGCAGAAAACTTCTATGACTGCTCTGGGCCAATTGATATCAAATTTTCTGGCGCTCCTTCTTGTATCGTTTTTATTGAAAACAACCGAAGCTGAAATCAGTTACCTTGCTTTGGTTTATGGCATGTCACTGGTGGCTGGAAATATTATCCTGAGTTTGAAATTTTATCTCCAGCATGGAGAGTTGCGACCTGCGCCATCCCTGGATAAAAACCATATGACACCTTTGTTGTCTATCGGCATGAAGTTTTTTATTATCCAGGTTGCAGTGCTGGTGATATTCACCACCGACAAGATATTGATCACGCAGTTATTCGGTCCAGAATACGTGACCCAGTACGATGTGATATTTAAGATTTTCAGTGTGATTACATTTGCGCATACCCTGATTTCTGCACCGCTCTGGTCTGCCTATAATGACGCATACCATAGAGGCGATATGACTTGGATAAGAAACATGCTGCACAGACAGCAGCTTATATATGCCGGCGTGATTGTGTCTGTATTGATTATCGGGTTGCTGATGCAGCCGATAATATCCATCTGGATTGGCCGGGACATGCATGTCTCTTCCTCCCTGGTGATGGCTGTTGGCGCATCTGTTCTCATTGCTGCATGGAATAATATCTATGCAATGTTTGTAAACGGAATAAGTGAAATAAAAATTCAGCTTTATACGGCAGTTGTTGCCATGTTTTTGAATGTTCCGTTGGCATTGATTTTTGTGAAATATTTTGGATTTGGCTTGAGTGGAATTGTGATGGCGACTGTTGTTAGCTTGTCGCTTTCTGCTGTATTCCTTCCAATTCAAGTCTATCGTCTCATGCGACTGGATATGTATGCCGTTGCGATACCTGCGAGATAAAGCAATCGATTCCGTAAAACAGTAGTTCTATTCTGAAATGCGATCAAAAGAATATGTGGTTTTAACATGAAAGAGCTGATGCAAGACCCGGTATCTGTGTGTGTCTGTATTTTTCCGGAAAGATGGTGAAAGGTGGCTGATTTTGCACTCGTTACTGGCGCGTACGGCTTTCTCGGCCGCCATGTCGCCCGCGCATTAGCGGCCCAGGGTTTCCATGTCATAGGCATCGGCCATGGTAATTGGGCTCATGACGAGTGGCGTCGGTGGGGTGTGGCCGAGTGGCACACCGCTGATGTGACCGTTGAAACGCTGACTATCTACGCTGGTGAGCCCAACCTGGTTTTTCACTGCGCTGGCAGCGGCTCGGTAATGTTCTCAATGACCCATCCTTTGCAGGATTGGCAGCGTACGGTCGGCAGCACACTGGCCGTGCTTGAATACCTGCGCGTGCAGCAGCCGCAATCGCGGTTGGTCATTCCTTCCAGTGCAGGTGTTTACGGCATGGCATCGCACATGCCCATATCAACCAGTGCGGTGCTAAAGCCATCCTCACCTTATGGCATGCACAAAAAAATAGCGGAAGATCTTTGCCGCTCGTATGCACAGCATTTCGGAGTGCGCTCCGCATTGGTACGCCTATTTTCTGTCTACGGCATCGGTCTGCGCAAACAACTGGTATGGGACGCCTGTTCAAAGCTTAAGAAGGGCGTAGCGCACTTTGCCGGCACCGGCAAGGAAACGCGAGACTGGCTGCACGTGGAGGATGCTGTCCAGTTGATGCTGACAGCGGCTCGGCATGCGTCGATTGAATGCCCTGTGGTGAACGGTGGCGAGGGACTGGCTGTCAGTATTCGTGAGGTGGTTGAACTGATAGCTGCTCGTCTTGGCACTTCTGCCCTGCCTGTCTTCTCGAACGAACTACGAGCTGGTGATCCCACGCATTACCAGGCCGATGTTTCTGAAGCCCTGGCATGGGGTTGGGCTCCGCAGCGCGATCGAAAAAGCGAAATGAATGCTTATGTGGACTGGTTCGCAGACGGTGCGCCATGATACGCGTGGGTTTTATTCTCACAAACAATGGCAACGGCTGGGTTGGCGGCGTCAATTACCTGAGCAATCTTTTGCATGCAATCGCAAAAGTAAAAAATCGCCAAATTGAACCTGTCTTGATTGTGCCGCCGTCCACACCCGTCACGCTGCTGGCAGCGTTTCCACCTTGGCAGGTATTGCACACACCGTTGGCCGATGGTCAGCAACGCAGTTGGCATCTGGCACGAAAATTGGGTGAACGTTTTCTGGGGCGCGATGTCTTGATGGAACGTTTCCTGACTCAGCATGGGATCGATATATTGTCTCATTCTGGCCCATTGGGGCGGCATGCGACATTGCCAACGATTGGATGGATTCCTGATTTTCAGCACCGGCGTATGCCTTCATTCTTTCAACGTGCAGAATTGGCAGCATGCGAACGGGGATACCGCAGGCTATCAAAACACTGCACAACCGTATTGCTCAGCAGCATGGATGCGCAGCAAGACCTGGCCGCTTTTAATCCTGCTGCAATACCGTTCAGTAAAGTGCTGCACTTCGTGTCGGGTTTTGCTGGAGGCGCCAAACCACTGGTAGAGGAAATAATTTTGCGGGACCGTTATAGCCTATCGGAGCCATATTTTCATTTGCCGAACCAGTTCTGGATACATAAAAACCACCGCGTGGTGATCGATGCGTTGGCATTGCTAAAAGAGCGTGGTTGTCCAGTGATTGTGGTGTGCACGGGGCATACCAAGGATCATCGGTGGCCAGACTATTTTGACGAATTGATGAGCCATGCGCGAACACAGGGTGTTGCAGACTGCTTCCGAGTCCTTGGCCTGGTACCGTACGAGGACATGGTCAGTCTGATGGTTCATTCGACAGCGATTATTAATCCCTCACTGTTCGAAGGTTGGAGCACGACGGTAGAAGAAACAAAATCACTTGGACTCACTGTTGTTTTATCCGATATTCCGGTCCACCGTGAGCAAAATCCCGAACTGGGTATTTATTTCGATCCAGAGTCTCCAGCCAGTTTGGCGGATACGCTGGAAAATGTTTTAAAAATAAACTCTACAGAAATAAAATTAGCTTCCCGAACCAAGGCGAAAGAGAACGTCGCCAAGCGGTTTTCTGAATTTGGCGCGAAATATCAACAAATAGTCCTTGAGGCTGTTTCAATCAAACATTCAAAATCTTAAATGACGTACAGGTTTTTACTGTTGCCATTTTTAATCGGGCTGATTGCGTCTCAAAAATTATATCTAGTTGGTGAGTTGTACGTTGGCGAAGTGATGGCTGTCGCCTATGTTGTTTCAAATATCAAAAGACTATTTTTTGGGAAAAATGAAAAAACAATTATTGCATTTTCCATGCTGTGGGCAGCTGCGCAGCTTGTTTCTGATATTTTGAACAAAAATGATATATCTGATTCCATTAAAGGAATTTTTTCTCCTGTGGTTTTTATTATTTCTTTTATTTTTTTGAATAATTACGCAAGAATTAATTTTGCACGGGTTCCCTCATTATTGACCGGGGTTGCAGTGGGCGGATTGATCCAGTTATTCCTTCACCCAAATGAATTTTTCATTTTTAATCCCTGGAAATGGGGTGTTGGTCATGCGGTCATTGGAATATTTGTCATTTATTTTTCATTTTATTTAAAAAATAAGAATAATTTATTTTTATTTTCCGCACTCATTGTTTTTCTTGGGATCACTTTGCTTTTTGATTCCCGTGGAATGGCGATTTTTCCTGTGCTAGCCGCGCTGGCCTATAAAAAATATTACGGAAAGAACGTTTCGGGTTTGAGCAGGCGGCTTTCCGGGGAATTCACCGGATTCAAGATCCTGCTCATAGCCATTCCTTCGATTTTCATATTAAACAGCGCAGCCAGCGCTTTGTTTTCCTCGGAGATTGTGCTTTCCAGACTGACAAGCTACGCAGCTGCCAAATACAAGATACAAGCGACTGGCTCTTTTGGCATCTTACTCGGCGGACGTTCGGAAATTCTGGTGTCAAGCAAAGCATTTTTAGACAAACCATTGCTGGGCCATGGTTCATGGCCCAAGGATAAAAGTAAATATCTTGACGAGTACTCAATGCTGATAACCAAATATGGATATTCACTTCGCGAAGATGGGGGTTATGAAGATATTGAAGAACGGCCTTTGATACCAACCCATTCATTTTTAATGGGTGCGCTGGTCTGGGCTGGCGTGGTCGGCGGAATTTTCTGGTTGATTGTGTTAAATACCACTCTTAAAATATTTATTAAGGATTTGAATCTGTTTCCACTTTATTACTATGTCGGCATGCTCGGGCTTGTATGGAATATATTCTTCTCCCCTTTCAGTGCCGATGCAAGATGGAGCACTGCCGTATTTCTGGCTGCTTTTTTTTCCTTTTTTAATTATCTGAAATTCAACCCAGAGCTGGCATCATGAAGATCAGCGTGGTGACAATATCATTCAACCAAGCAAAATTCCTTCGCCAGTGCATGGAATCTGTATTGAATCAGGATTATCCGGATATTGAATATATCGTTGTCGATCCTGGAAGCACTGATGGCAGCCGTGAAATGATTGAATCGTACGGTGATCGTGTCATCAAGGTATTTGAAAAAGACAAGGGGCCGGCTGACGGCTTGAATGCCGGGTTTGCAAGGGCGACTGGCGATATTTTCTATTTTATAAATTCTGACGATTATATTTTGCCTAGTGCATTTTCATCTGCCGCATCCTTGTTTGCCGGTGATCCGGATCTGGATGTTTTGCTCGGTGCCGGAATTGAAGTGAATGCCGAAGGGCAGCAAATGAAAATACATTACCCAAGCCGTGTGTCGCCAGAAGCCTATGTCAATGGCGGAGTGACGCTTTTTCAGCAAGGCATGTTTTTCAGATCCCGTGCATTCAAGCGTGTCACTGGTTTTAATCCATTGAACAAGACCAGCTGGGACGGAGAATTGCTGCTTGATTTTATGCTTCAAAAACTTTGCTTGAAAAGATCAATGAAGTGCTATGGCGCATTCAGAATATATCCGGAGTCCATCACTGGCTCACAGAGATTTGAAAGCCAGTTTCAAGCCGATAATGGCAGGCTTCATCAACTGGTTTATGGTGCAGGATCAAAGCCGAATAAAATTTCTAACCTGTTTTTCCGCCTTCGGAAAATAATATTTGATCCAAAATATACTTTTTTTCGGGTTTTTAAATCTTATTGATTTGACATCCTTCACGTCATTTTGAGAACTTGAAGTAAAAATAGTATTTTTTACTATGCCATGGTTATTTTGCAAACAGAGGTGCCTGTTTTCGCTTAGGCTACGTACAGGATGCCTTCGTTTTGAGTGAACGTTGCAGAATATTCGAAACCATGCACCCCAATGCAAAATCTATCTTACTTTCGCATGCCGGCTGGTTTTCGCGGCCGGTCGGTCATTGCCGTGCAGTTGTGGTGGTTGGTGCAAGCCACTCTTTTTCGAGGATCGCCTCAGTTCGCCTATGGCTTTAGGCACTGGCTGCTGCGGTGTTTTGGGGCTCGGTTGGGTCAAGGGGTCATTATTCGCCCCAGCGTCACCATCACCTATCCATGGAAGGTAAGCATTGATGAACATGCCTGGATTGGAGATGACGTGGTTCTGTACAGCCTTGGAGAAATCGAGATTGGCGCCCATGCCGTGGTCTCGCAAAGCAGTTATTTATGCACCGGTGATCATGATTACACCCAAATGGATTTCCCAATTCGTGCCCGCAAGATTATTATCGGCCCCCAGGTCTGGGTCGGAGCCGATGTGTTTGTGGCGCCGGGCGTCAGCATCGGCTGTGGAACGGTGATTGGTGCGCGAAGTTCTGTTTTTACTGATATGCCGGCAGAAATGGTGTGTTTCGGATATCCCTGCAAGCCCGTGAAAAAACGCACAATGCATGCCAAGACGGCTAAAGCTTTCCTTTTGCAGAGCGAGGCGCGGCAATCCATCTATTGACAGTGCCCAGGCGCTGAGCTTCAGACGCAAGCGGGGTGGCCAACATGATTGCTCACGGAAAACTCATCCATCGGTGGTGGGTGCAAGGAAGACTGGCGAATGAAACTCCTCCACATCATTTCCTCCACGAACCCACAAAGCGGTGGCCCCATCGAGGGTGTGAGGCAGCTTTATGCGCCACTGGGCGATTTGGGGGTATCCGTTGAAATTGCCTGTTGCGATACGCCTGACTCACCGTGGCATGCAGCAAACGGGATGCCACCTGTCCACGCCCTCGGACCTTCGCGGCTGACTTATGCGTACACGCCACACCTTGTGCCTTGGTTGCGCCAAAACGCGTCGCGCTTTGACGCCGTTATCGTCAACGGTCTCTGGCAATACGGTGGCCTGGCCGTGCGACAGGCTTTGATGGGCAGCCGGGTTCCTTATTTCGTCTTCACCCACGGCATGCTGGACCCTTGGTTCAAGCGCACCTATCCGCTCAAGCATTTGAAAAAATGGCTCTATTGGCCTTGGGGCGAGTATCGTGTGCTGCGTGATGCGCGGGCCGTGATCTTCACTTGTGAGGAAGAGCGGTTGCTGGCTCGGCAGTCATTCTGGCTGTACCGTGTCAAGGAAACAGTCACCGCTTTCGGCACGTCCAGCCCGCCGACCCATGGGCATGAACTGGCGCAGGGCTTCTTGGCCGCACACCCAAACTTGCAGGGCAAGCGAATTGCATTGTTCTTGAGCCGTATTCAGGAGAAAAAAGGCTGTGACCTGCTGCTCGACGCATTTGCCCAGGTAGCTCGGCAAGACGAGCAGTTGCATCTGGTGATGGCCGGGCCAGACCAGATCGGCTGGGCTGCCAGTCTGAAGGCGCAGGCCGAAAGACTGGGCATTGCCAGCCGCATCAGCTGGCCAGGCATGCTGCAGGGAGATGCCAAGTGGGGCGCGTTCTATGCGGCTGAGGTGTTTTGCCTGCCTTCGCATCAAGAAAACTTTGGCATCGTGGTGGCCGAAGCCCTGGCTTGCGGCAAGCCGGTGCTCATCAGCAACAAGGTCAATATCTGGCGTGAGATCGCGTCAGACGCCGCCGGGTTTGTCGATGATGATTCTATTGACGGCACCGCGCGCAACCTGCAGCGCTGGCTTGCGCTCGATCCTGTTGCTTACGGAAAAATGGCCGAGAGAGCACGCCAATGCTTTGCGCAACGGTTTCACAGCCGCCGTGCGGCGGAGCGATTGTTGGAAATTATTTTGGAGCATGGATGATGACGACGTGTTTTGAACTGGGTTTCGGCTATGACAACTGACCAGCTTGACCGTCTTATGCAAAAAGAGGGTTTCGTTGGCCCCACATTCAATTTGAAAAACCGACTGTATAGGTCGGCATGGAAATTGACTTGGCTGCTGGTGGCCCAATGGACTCCGCCCTTTTTTCATCGCTGGCGAATTCTTGTATTGCGCCTTTTTGGAGCGAAGGTATCGTGGCACGCCTCTGTTTATTCCAGTGTAGAAGTATGGGCTCCCTGGAATCTGACTATTGAGGCTTACGGCACGCTTGGCAGAAACGTGAACTGCTACAACATCGCACCTATCACTGTGGGGGAGCGAACGGTGGTTTCCCAGGGGGCGCACTTGTGCACAGGGACGCATGCTTACTGGGATCCAGCATTTCTACTAACAGCCAAGTCAATCAATATCGGACGGCGTGCCTGGATTTGTGCTGATGCATTTGTCGGGCCTGGCGTTACCGTGGGGGACGGTGCAATTCTGGCGGCAAGGGGCGTGGCTTTCTCCAACCTGAAACCCTGGATGATTTATACCGGCAATCCCGCTAACGTCTTACGTACGCGTTCCGTTATTGAAGATTAATAGGCCATTCATGCAATAGATGGAGGCCTGCGCCATGCGGGTATCGCCGTTGCTCGTGGAATTTGCTGAATATGGTTTGAGGGTCACCTTGGACGAGCGCGGTTCGGAAAATTACGACCCGGCGGCACAGCATCTATCTGATGCAACCAGATCCAGCGCTGGCGCTTATGGCGTGATAGCTGAAGCGGGACGTTGTGGACCTGGTGGCACGTTTGCGCTGTGAGAATAGTGCTACGTGCTAATCGACGTCATGAACTACTGGCTGCATGAGTTTATTTCAAAATCCCGCTAGTTATTCAAATAAAAAAACGCAGGTCACAAATCAGGTTTGTCATGTTCCGTGAATGAATAATATTTTCGAGATGATTATGTATTTAACTTGACCCGGATTGGTGAAATGAATTTAGAGTCCAGAGAGTTTCAGTGATTCCCCTCGTTGAAACGAGCCGCAAATTTTGCTGGATAAACTTGCAACACAATTTATAGCCGAGAACCGGTTCTTGTGTTCGCTCCACGAAGAATCGACAGCAAAACCGGACGTGAACTCGATGCTGCTTGTCGGCACCTGGGGCGAGCGCTGCGCATGGAAAATTTCAGACCAGTCGGCTTTCAACCAAGCCCTATCTTTAATAGCGGATAACACTGCTCATTATTTTGAAAATCCTTCTTTACAGCATTAATTTCGCCCCTGAACTCACGGGCATCGGCAAGTACACCGGCGAGATGGCTGCCTGGCTTGCCGCACGTGGGCATCAGGTGAGGGTGGTTACTGCACCGCCGTATTACCCGGATTGGGCGGTAGGCGCGGACTACTCTGGAACGTTCTGGCGGCGTGAGTATTGGCAAGGCGTTGAGGTCTGGAGATGCCCGCTGTGGGTGCCTGCTCGCCCTGGCGGAGCCAAACGGCTCCTGCATCTGGCCAGCTTTGCCCTGAGCAGCCTGCCAGTTATGCTGTGGCAGGCATTCTGGCGGCCTGACGTGGTATGGGTGGTGGAGCCGCCGTTATTTTGCGCGCCGACCGCTTGGGGCGTGGCTCGCCTGGCCGGTGCCCGAGTCTGGCTGCATGTCCAGGATTACGAAGTCGATGCGGCGTTTGACCTGGGTTTGCTCAGGGGCCAATGGCTCAAGCGCGCCGTCACCGCCGCAGAGCAGTGGTTGATGCGCCGCTTTGAAGTGGTGTCCACCATCTCGCAACGCATGCTGGAGCGCGCGCAATCCAAAGGTGTCGATGCCCGCCGGCTGGTTTCATTCCCCAACTGGGTGGATGTGGCGTTGTTTTCCTCGGCGAATGCGCAGGCTTATCGCGTTGAGCTGGGCATCCCGCTAGATGCCGTGGTGGCCCTGTACTCTGGCAACATGGGGCGCAAGCAGGGACTGGAAGTGTTGGCGCAAATGGCGCAGTTGTGCGCGGATTTGCGCTACGGCGCCGATCCAGTATGGTTTGTGTTTTGCGGCAACGGCGTGGGCCGAAGCGATCTGGTAGCACAGTGCAAGGAAGTGCCTCATGTGTGCTTCATGGATTTGCAGCCTGCCGCGCGTCTGCCCGACTTGCTGGCCATGGCGGACATTCATTTATTGCCCCAGAGGGTCGATGCCGCCGATCTGGTGATGCCCAGCAAGCTGACGGGCATGATGGCCAGTGCGAGGCCTGTCATCGCCACCACCAACTTAGGCACAGAACTCGCCAACGTGGTGCAAGGCTGCGGTCTGGTAGTTCCGCCCGAAGACCCCCACTCCATGGCCCATGCTGTACTGGCACTGGCAGCCGATCCAGCATGGCGTGAGCGCTTAGGTTTGGCAGGCTGCGCACATGCCATGCAGCAAATGAATCGCGAAACCGTGCTTCGGCGATTCGAGGTTTTTTTGATGGCTGGCGAAAAACGTGTGGTCAGACAAGTCTAAACCATATCTCCGCTCAACTTAGCGCTGTTATTACCAGCAGCCCAGTGCTTCTCCGGGGAAGAAAAAATGAGGGTTAGCGGAAAATATCTCCAGCGATTAGCCTGCCGATAAGCTTATTTTGCTCAAGCACTGAAATGCCGGGTATCTCATGCATTGTCTTGAGATTATTTTGATTGCTGTATGTAGTTACTTATACGCAACAAGGTGAGGTCAAATGGTTGAAATCAATGATTCCAAGCCTGCCATTGCCTGGAAGATGCGCTACGAAACCCATTCTTTAGGGCTCAGAAACAGAGCGCCCGTTGAAATAATTGAAACATTTGTTGGACCGGTGGTTTCGGTGTTGTTGCTTCTAAGTCTGGCATTACACTTTGAAGGGTCAATTCACAATCGTTATCTAATACTCTCGGGAATTTTATTTTTCCTGGGTTTTGCTTCAGTTTCTCAGCAGAGTTTATCCACCAAAAAAGTGATTTCAAGCAACTTTTTTCACTGGGGAAAAATGGCTGCGCTATTACTGCTAACAGGTTTCATAACAGGATATATCAACAAATTCTCAGGAGCCGTCATCGTCCATTGGTTATGGCTTGCCCCGCTTGCCCAGGTAGGAACATATATTACCATCCGTGCCACTGCGTCTAATTTATTGAAATTTCAAGGTTCATTAAGTAGCGCGGTCATTGTTGGAATGAACAAGCAAGGTCTTGCTTTGGCAAAAAATATTGGAATTTCGATTTATTCTAATGTTGCCTTTAAAGGATTTTTTGAAGATCGCAGCATAGAGCGCAGAAGCAACCAGGAAATATATAAGGTACTTGGAAAAATAAGTGACCTGACTGATTACGTCAAGAGACACCAGGTGCAGCGTATCTATTTGTCCTTGCCGATGACCTCGCAGCCGCGCATTCAAAAAATTCTTGACAATCTCAAGGACACTACCGCTTCAATATATTTTGTTCCAGACATGTTTATAACGGACATGATTCAGGGATATAGCAAATCAGTTGGCGGCGTGAATGTCATATCGGTTTGCGATACTCCATTCCGCGGGTTTAACAAAGCCTTGAAGCGTACCAGTGATATCGTATTGTCAATTTTCATACTTCTTCTTGTTTTTCCTATCATGCTGCTGATAGCATGTATGGTAAGACTAAGTTCTCCAGGACCTGTAATATTCAAGCAAAAACGTCATGGCTTGAATGGAGCGCCGATCATTATTTACAAGTTTCGCTCAATGACAGTCACTGAAGACAGTGATGTCATTCAGCAGGCCCAAAAAAACGACATGCGAGTAACCAGATTGGGTGCCTTTTTGCGAAAAACCTCGCTGGATGAATTGCCCCAATTCATCAATGTATTGCAAGGGCGCATGAGTATTGTTGGCCCGAGGCCGCATGCCATAGCGCACAACGAAATATACCGCACGTTAATAAAGGGTTACATGATCCGGCATAAAGTCAGGCCAGGCATTACCGGGTGGGCTCAAGTAAACGGTTTGCGTGGAGAAACCGATGTGCTGAGCAAAATGCAGGCGCGCATTGATTTCGATCTTGACTACTTGCGCCATTGGTCGCTCATGTTGGATGTCTTGATTATTTTAAAAACCATACGACTTGTTTTAAAAGATAATACGGCTTATTGAAAATCATGAAAAAACCGTTACAGGCCATCATTATCAATGCCGATGATTTTGGTTACGACCAAGACAGTGCGCTGGCGACGATAGAGTGCTTTGAGGCTGGCGCACTCACCAGTGCAACAATCATGCCCAAGATGCCCTCCACAGACAGGGCGATCAAATTCGCGCGTCAAAATCCGCAATATTCTTACGGCGTTCACTTAACCTTCACCCGTGACACCATCGAGTCTCCCGTGGCTGATCCCCGCCTGATTCCTGCGTTGCTGCTTGAAAATGGCGCGTTCCGCCCTTCCAACGAGTTGCGCTTCATGGCGCTTCTGGGCGCTCTTCCTGTTAATCAGATCAGTATTGAAATTGCCGCGCAAATCGAGCGTCTCATTGACAGCGGCATACCGGTTAGCCATGTGGATTCACACGGGCATTTACATAAATTTAAGCCTTTCGTGCATGCTTTATCGGAAACGCTGCCAAGGTACGGCTTATGCAAAGTCCGAAATGTACAAAATCAGTACGCTACCAAATTCATTAAAAGCCCCACATATTGGCTGGGACCTTATTGGAGGCGAAGGTTGATGCATAACTTTGCGACGACCGAGAATTTCTTCATGTGTTCGAACTCGCAGGATTTTGAATGGATCCAGAAAATACTGCACTGCCAGTTGGACGGTGTTCTTGAAGTGGGTGTTCATCCCGGTAGTTCCCTCCATCCTGACGCGTGGCGCGACCATGAACGCCAAGCTTGCATGATTTTAGCTGCTGAGGCTTGCAGGCATCAAATTCCATTGATCAACTGGAAAAATATTTGTGCGAACAAGGAAGTATTATCTTCCATGGCATCATTTGAATTTTCAGATCCTACGCAGTGATGTGCCATTCAACTGTTAGCGTTTGACCGAAGAGTAACTGATCATTGAATCTGGTCATGGAAGTGTTGTTATCAAAGGTGCTTTAAATGCCCGGAATATCCGTACTAGTCCTTACCAAGAACGAACAATATGATCTACCGGGTTGTCTGGAAAGTGTTTCATGGTCAGACGACATTCATGTATTCGACTCGAAAAGCACTGACGATACGGTTGCCATTGCGTATAGGCTTGGAGCCAGGGTAACAGAATGCACTTATGGAGAAAATGCGCTCCCATTTGGCGGCGATGAAGCTGCGCACCGAAACTGGGGCTTGAAAAATATCCCTTTCAAATACCGATGGGTATTTGTGATCGATGCTGATGAACGAATGACTCCCGAGCTTGTCCAGGCGATCCGTTCAGCCGTTGCATTTTCTGGCGACAACGTTGCGTTTCGCATTCAACGTCATGATTACTTTCAAGGCGCTTGGCTTAAGCATGTGACACCATCCCCATTCAATATTCGGCTGTTCCAGCATAAGTATGTTCACTATGAGCGACTGACAAATCCGGTCATTATTATTAATGGCGCTGTTGGAGAGATAAAAGAGCACTTCAATCACTTTCCTTTTAGCAAGGGCATGACAAACTGGTTCGATAAACACAACAGGTACAGTTCATCCGAAGCGGCTCAGATTACTTACAATAAAAAAGCAAATGTGGCTTTCAGTTTTCGTAAAACCTTGTTTGCGAGCGATAAAAATGAACGGCGTTTTCATCAGAAAGAACTCTACTACAGACTTCCGTTTCGTCCGCTGCTGATGTTCATACTTCTGTACGTTTTGAAGCGTGGATTTCTTGATGGCCGGGCTGGTCTTTCTTATGCATTGCTTCGCTCTATTTATGAATACATGATTGTTTTAAAGGTGCGCGAACTGGAAACTGCAGCATCAACCTTTAAGAGTGAATCAGCCAGCAGTCCTATCACTTCGGGCTGAATCTGAAAATTGGTTCTATGTCAGGAGCCATCTGCCAATGCCACCAATTTCAAGAGTGAATTTACTGAAAGCTGCTGAAAATGCGTGGTCCAGGAATCGTCATTCCTGGCTGGCCTTGTTGTTAACAGGAATGCTTATTGCTGAAATGCTGGTCAGATGCCTGGGGTTGATCGACTTTCCGGTTTATGAAGCGAATTCGATGATTGGATACATCCCTGCGGCTGGTCAGCACGGCAGCTTTTTGAATAAGAATAAGTGGGAGTTCAACAGCCTTCACATGGGAGCTTCAGAGTTCACCCCCAGTTCTGCGCTGGATGTGCTTTTAGTGGGGGACAGCGTAGTATTCGGCGGCAATGGGTACCGGCAGCAAGACCGCTTGGGGCCGGTGCTACAGGATAATTTGCAAGCATCCTTACCGGGAGTAGCCGTGTGGCCCATCTCGGCGGGCAGCTGGGCGCTGCGTAATGAACTGGCGTGGCTCCGGCAAAACCCCCAAGTGCCTGCCCAGGTGGACCGGGTGTTGTTTGTGGTGAATACCGGCGATTTTGGGGAGGCTTCTTCCTGGTCCTGCGAGGCGACGCATCCAAGAACGAAACCCACGGTGGCGCTTTGGTACCTCTTTAACAAATATGTCTATGCGTTTGAAGCGTGCAGCCATGTGCCAGCGGGGTTGCAGGTACCACCAGGCAATCTGGCGACAGAGCTCAAGTCTTTTCTTCTTCTATACAGCGATAAAACCGCATTTGTCCTGTATCCAGACCGTGCAGAAACTGAAAATCCTGCACTGGCCCAAGCTCGCTTTGCCGCGGGCCTTGCACTGCTGACTGCTTCTGGAGCACGCAGCATTGTTCAATTGGCCGGCAATGAACATTGGCGAATCGAATTCTATAAGGACGAAATCCACCCAAGCTCCGAAGGCGACCGGGTACTGGGCAGCATTCTGGCAAAGGTGGTGGAAAGCACATTAGAGCCGGCAGGAAATTTAGCTTTGATCAACCCCGTTTCAAGTTTGATCAAAGCCACAAAAAACCATTAAAAAATCGTACAACCGGAGCCAATGCTTAAGTGACAAAACGATTGTTTATGGTCACAGCAGACTGGGCAGGAACAACCGGCCTGTGACATGAGCGGCCATGGACCCATTTCCATGGCCGCTCAAGTCCCTTACATCACTTCAGCGGTGGAGAAGAAATATGGCTTACCCGGAACCTTGGTGGAATTGCCAAAGAGCCACCTTGGGTCTTCGCCACCTCCATTGGCATCAGAGGCAAGGCGCCGGCCCGGAATATAGGTATGAACCTGTTTTCCTGCGTAATCCAGCACAGCAAGCGACGCATAACCGCCACAGCCACCACGCCAGTTATAGGTGATATCGATATTCACCGGATCGATCATCCGGGAATCTGTCACTGACTTGACCACATCGCCGTTGGATCGCAATTGCACAAGTCCTTTGTCTCCACGGGCTAGAACGTACAGATTGTTTGGATTTGCAAACCAGGCTTGACTTCCATAGCTGATCGCAATCGGATTGTTGCCTACCCTTACAGTCCTTGTGAGTGTTGGCGTGGGCTTGTTCAAATCTGCCGAATTCAGATTTCCCACGTTGTACACGCGCATGTCTCCAGCTTCGGTCGCAATGTAGGCGGTACGCGAGAAATTGCCGTCATCCCAGACATTTTCATTCAAAGTGCTGTCCCACTGGCTCCAAGGCTGTTCATGGCCGCGCGCAAATCCTGCGGCAACACTGGTAGGCCTGGGGACATTGAGTGTGAATGCAACCTTAGGCAACTGCTCAGATGTATTGCTAAAAGTGTAGGGCCATTGATTGTCGGCTGTTCCTACATTGGTCGTCGCTTGGTACTTGGCCGCTGTCGTGAAATACATGCTTCTGTAATACTGGAAAAGCGGCTGCAGATCGACAAAGATAGCTTTGCCTTCGGCTCGGGAAGCAATGACTGCATATCCGGAATGAGCCGATCTGCGCAGGCGTGCGCGGTTGCCGTACCAGTCATCCCTTTGGGTCTGGTCCGCAAGGTTCATATTAAGATTGTCGCCGTAGTTCCGGCCTGTCTCCACAGAAATGTCTCCGGTGGCTTCGATCGAAGTGGGTGCCGCAACCGGCAAGTCGATATAACCAAGAAGTTTGATAGCTTTGACGGCCGGCCAGTTAGGTTGACCCCACCATGAAATTTTCCCAAGGAAGTGGGAGCCGGACTGAACACCTGGAGGATTGCCCTCCAGTGCAATCACTGCCATTTGTCCTTTGCGATTGATGGTATCCCAGATGGTGACAAGGGCAAACTCGTGGTTCAGCGTTAACGCAATGGCTGTGGGAACCTTTCCGGCAGGCAATCGGATCGCCGGAAAATTGCCAAGCTCCACTGTGTTGGGATCGTTACCTGTAGACGTGACGCCAATCAAGCCATTGGCAAAAATTGCAACGCCTGCAACGCTCGTCATATAGCGAGAACGTGCCACCGCGACTGGCACACTGGGTGCCGTTCCTCCTGAAAGCGTTTTCCAGGCGGTTTGAGCAATGGCAGGGTCCGTTGGTTTCTGCCAAGGGTTGGAGTAATCGGGGGCTGAAGAAACACGGTAATCAAAGACCGGTTTGCTGCTTGCGTCGCAATAGACGGAACCGTTATTGGCAAGCGCCATGCCGGGGTCGCCAGCATTGTCTGGAACGTAAGCCAATTGACCCGACATCGCAAACCAGTCTGCCCATGGATTAGGCGGTCCGCCAATGATGCGCTTGTCTCCGGACCCATCAATGCCGCTGGTTCCTGTTTGAGGCAAGCTGCCGATAGCATCGGTCGCTTTGTGATAGGCGGAGTACCCAGGGCCGAAGCGGTACTGAAGCATTTCGTCGGTGTTGTAGCCCGTCGCCACCTTGGTGTATTCAGTCCAGTTGACCGTGCCATCAGCATTAAGAATACGATCCGAACTCACTGTTACCGAAGGTGCGGGAGCCTGCACGGGCACGGGGGTAGCTACAGGAGCCGTAGGAGTCGTTGTGCTAACGGGGGGTGTGCTGGTACTTGCTGTCGTTGTCGTCGCGGCAGTCGGCGTGGGGGCGGGCGTCGGCGTACTCGGATAGACGACCGCTGCAATCGGAACGGCGAGCACAGGAACTGCTAAAGCCTTCCATGCCGTGTATCTTATGTAGTCTCTCAATGGTTTCTCCTGACAGGTTGTTCATCTCAAAAATGTGGCATCGAGCAGTTCATCTGAGAACGCAGATCAATCTCAACACTGGGACTGAATGCTAACGGTTACCCTAAATACGCTCGATTACAGATTTTTAGATGAATTTGCAGGAATTTATTTACATTTTTGTCAGAAATTTCCCTACGAAAGTTTGTAATTCTTGGGAGTTTTTACCCTGCATCATTTTTTGCTTATGATGCTTGCGAGGAAAAAATTGCTTGTTTTCAAGAGGAGAAGTGGTTTTGTGAAGCCCTGCGCATAAAGGTATGGCACGTCAAAGACAAAGACAGGCCTGACTTTCTTCTTTTTTGCACATTCCCCTTACCGTTCGCGCACCGCTAAAAAAGCAGCGATTCACAAAAAATAAAGTAAGATTTTTTATGGCTATAAAATCAGAAAAAAATAATTTAAAGCAATAAAAATATTGTTTCAAATATTAAAAATTTATTTTTGTAAAAATTATTCAAATTAACAAAGATAGATTTAGTTACATAATCGTGTTTATTTAAGGTGTTTGTGGTTCAAATTTCATAATTTGCAATACATCTGAATGATATGTAAGAATTTTTTTGGAAATCATGCGAAAACATTACTTTACCCAGCAAGCTTCTGAGCTGCGTGGAAGACCAGTCTGATAAAACCGCTGGCTTGCGTGAGGTTTTAAGCTCTGTTGATGTATCAGCGCCGTCACAACCAAACGGCTGCAAAAGCCAGCATTTTCATGAAATGTCTGGCTTTTTCTTATGGCGGATGACAATTCGGCGAGAGTGTTTGAGCGTGCTAAACATGCATGCGATCACATGACATTCTGTGTACCGGTACCAGTCACAACTTTTTCGCACTTTCCGAGTCGTTTTTGGCGGTATCACTGCTGCAATTTCACGCTGCGCTAGAGCGGTTTCACCCTGACCCGCAATAGCCGCAGTGGCGAATGTAGCGCTCGCACTCGGCGCGGCCAAACCGGTCCAGCAATTGGCCAATGACGCTCCACAGGGCGTCGACGGTTCGGGCCT
>Ga0308165_1000394_pt1 | contig 86574 bp, 82 predicted proteins | sample PhyWR2_FD_201032 | JGI IMG/M metagenome (GOLD analysis project Ga0308165, IMG submission 201032) | Phyllosphere microbial communities from UC Gill Tract Community Farm, Albany, California, United States - DLSLW.R2 | ecosystem: Host-associated > Plants > Phyllosphere > Unclassified | place: USA... | reverse complement strand
CTAAAGCAATCCCTGTTAAAAAAACGACTCCAATAAACCGAAATTCTAAAGTATTTAAATTCAGCGAGCCGCCAAGTGCAAATGTAACGATAAAAATCAACGGCATCAATAAAGAATTAGACAAAACTTGCATAATTAAGTTGGGTTCTTTTATTAATTGCGTATTATAATTTATAAGCAATTGTTTCAAATTTTGATTTTCTTTACGTTTTCGGCGACTGCTTACTTTAGCGGTAGAAGCATCAGTCAATTGTTCATAAAGTTTAGGCAAGATAAAGAGCTTGATCGCTAGTAATAATAGTAGCAATAAACCTAACAGAGCAATGAAACTGAGCAGACCCGTTGGTGAAAACGGCTCAGAGATGATTTGGAAAAGCGGAATGAATAGATAAATAGGCACACGATCCATTTGAGTCGTCTCTGAATAAGAGGTTTGGCCGTTCATCATAATAATCCCGATAATCGCAATGGCCATTGAAATGCCCAATAATAAACTAGTTACGACTTTTTTATGTTTTTTGAAGAAAGTCGTTCTTGTCAAACCAAAAACGATTAGACAACAAAAAGCAAAGATCACAGCTAGAACTAACAAGAAAAGTAAAATTGCTAAAATAATTGTAATTGGTAACAAAACCCCAGACCGCCATCCAGTCAGTAGAAACACAACCAGCATCGGAAAGACAAAGGGCACTACAGTCAACGCCACGACCAGGATTTTAGCTGTAAAAATCATACTTTGTCGAAAGGGTAAAGGAAGGTAAGCAGGTAAGTCCTGACTTTCAAAAAAAACATTATAAATAACCGTTATTCCTTGTGAAAAAGCTAAAATAGCAAATAAAGCGACATAATAGGTAAAAAAACCAGGCATCTGACTAAAATCTATCATGAACATTGTTACGCCATAAATCATCAAGAACAACACACCGGAGAGCAGATATTGATTGATCAAGGATCTGGTCAATGCTTTTCCGCTTTTCCCTTTTTTGCGAGCACGTTCAGTTACTTGAGGATTAGCATAACGCAAATTTACACGTGTCAGTTCAAGCAGCTGTTTTTTATTCATAGGAATCACCTTCAATAGTGTCTAAGCCTTGTGTGTCAGCTTGACGTCCAGCCATTTTCAAGTAAATCGTTTCTAACGATTCATTTGGCGATTGCGCTAACAATTCATCCACAGAACCATTATAGATGAGTTCTCCTTTTTTTAAGATTGCTAATTGATCGCACAATTGTTGGGCAGTGTCTAATGCATGTGTCGAGAAAATAACCGTTTTCCCTTTGGCTGCATGTCTTTTCATCATTTCTTTAAGATCAAATGCCGCTTGAGGGTCTAAGCCTTGTAAGGGTTCATCTAAAATCCAGATATCAGGATCAGGCAATAAAGCGCCGATGATGATCGTTTTTTGCCGCATCCCATGAGAGAAACTCGCTAAGGTTTCCTCTTGATGGCTTTGCATGTCGAATAAAGAAACTAGCTCATTCAAACGAGTCTGACTTCGGACAGAATCAAGATCATAAGCTGCCCCAATCAAATCCCAATATTCTCCAGCAGTCAGTTGTAAAAAAATATCAGGTGTATCAGGAACATAAGCAATTTTTTTCTTGATTGCTTGCCGATTTTCTGATAAGTCTAAACCATCTACTGTGATAGTGCCGTTAGAAGGTTGAATAATACTAACTAAACTTTTAATCGTTGTTGATTTGCCAGCGCCATTATGACCAAGAAAGCCAAAGATTTCTCCTTGTCTAATTGTTAAACTCAACTCATTTAGTGCTTGTTTTGTTCCGTAACTTTTACTAACTCTTACTAATTCAATCATCATCTTTCCCACCTTTTCTTTGTTATCATATATTCTTATTGTACTCCAGACTCTTAATGAAGGAAATGCTTTCTGTAAAAGGACAAGCACAGGTAAACAGTATTTTGGGGTGAAATCATGTTAAGAGTATGTAAAAAGTCGAAAGAGCAAACCTAGATTAGGTGTGGTCTCTTTCGACGTTTCTCATTGACTATTTTTCAAAGAATGTGCGGTATAACGCTTCGATTGCTTTTTTCTCCTGATCTTCCCGAATACCGAACATGATACTCACCTCAGAAGAACCTTGATTGATCATCTCCAAGTTGATCTTGTTGAAAGCTAAAGCAGCCGTACTATCTGCCATGACACCAATTCGTTGGCGCATGCCTTCACCTACCACCATTAACATAGATAAGCCATGAGTGATTCGCAACTCATCAGGTTCAAGCTCGTTTTCCAAACGTTTCATCAATTCTTCTTCGATCTCAATAGTTAATTGCCGTTCTCTCAAAATAATCGAAATATCATCGATTCCAGAAGGCATATGCTCATAACTAAGACCTAATTCTTCCAGTATCTGTAATAAACGACGACCGAAACCTAGTTCTCTATTCATTAAATACTTACTGATATAAATGCTGGCAAATCCTTGGTCACTGGCAATCCCGACCACAGGATCATGTTGTACAGTTCTTGATGTTGTGATCAAAGTACCAGGATGGTCCGGATTATTTGTGTTTTTGATGACAACAGGGATATTCGCACGATAAGCAGGCATCAATGCCTCATCATGAAGCACTGCAAAACCAGCATAAGCTAATTCACGCATTTCTCGATATGTTAATTCTTTGATTGTTTTCGGTTCATGAACGATCCCAGGATGAGCAACAAAAATCCCATTGACATCTGTAAAGTTTTCATAAATATCGGCCTGCACACCAGCGGCAACGATCGAGCCAGTAATATCCGAACCACCTCTAGAAAATGTACAGATATCGCCAGCTTTTGTAAAACCGAAAAAACCGGGGATTACTAAAATTTCTTCCGTTTCTTTAAATTGATTGATTTTACTTGAAGAAGACGGTAAAATCCGTGCATTGCCAGGCTCGTCTGATACAATGATTCCTAGGTCTAGAGGATTCTTATAATAGGCATTTAAGCCTCGTTGTTGGAAGAAAGAAGCAACAAGCTTAGCATTGTTATCTTCACCACTAGCTAAAAAAGCATCAAAAAGATGAGGATTGTCTTCTTTAGATAACGTTGCTAAATGTTCGATTGCTTGTTGGATATCAGTTAGAACGGTTTTGTTAATGCCTAACGCATCTAAAATCCCTTCGTAGCGACCAACAATTTTACTAATGATTTCGGTGGTGTTCTCGTTATTTAAATAAGCATTGTAATACGCAATAAGTAAATCAGTCACTTTGATATCATCCGAAGAACGTTTACCAGGAGCTGAAACGACGACAAACTTTCGTGAAACGTCTTCTTTTACGATTTGTAAAACTTTTTCTAATTGCGTAGCAGATGCTAAAGAACTGCCTCCAAATTTTATGACTTTCACTTTTTTCACTCCTAATTTTAATAGATTTTTCATTATAATAGTAAAAGAATACCGAAATATAGACGGAAAAGCAACCGTAAAAATGACAATTATTCGATCTTTTCAATTGTTTTTCAACAAATTTCTTCATTTTTTTTCAAACTTTTGTTAGACTAGTAGAGCTGAACAAGAATAGTCACACAAAGGAGCACCAAAATAATGCAAGAATACAATGGCATAATTTTCGATATGGATGGCGTGTTGGTCGATAGTGAAGAGTTCTATTATCAACGTAGAAAAGCGTTTCTTAAAGAGTATGATCTATCGATTGAGCAAATTCCAATCCCTCTATTTATCGGAGCAGATATGCGGAGTCTATGGGAGCTGATTCTGGCTGTTAATGATACAATCTATGATGAAGCTTTTTTAAGTGAGAAATATCAGGAATACAAAAGCCAGTACCCGATTGATTATAGTAACTTGATCGATCCAGATGTAAAACGCGTTTTGCAGTTTCTTAAACGAAATGGTTATCGAATTGGTCTTGCTTCTTCCTCAGCCATGGATGTGATACAAGAAGTCTTGAAGGTCGGCCAATTAACTAGCTATTTTGATGTGATCGTCAGCGGTACACAATTTAAACAAAGTAAACCAGCACCAGAAATTTACGAATATACAGCGCAAGAGTTAGGCATTGAACCTCAGAATTGTGTAGCAATCGAAGATTCTGAAAAAGGGATTCGTTCAGCTCATGATGCTGGTCTAGCAGTCTGGGCTTTGAAAGATACTCATTTTGGTATGAATCAACAATTGGCTGATTTAAAACTAGATACATTGAGCGATGTGTGCAAAAAGTTGCAAAAAGCAGAGCGAATCGGTTAAACTGACTAATAGTCGGCACGGATTTGTTGCAATATTACAAAGTCAAAACATTTCTTAAAAAATTATAAATTGTTAGTGCTTGATTGAGTGGTTTGTGCTATAATTTTCTGTAGGTGTTTTTATAGAAATTTAAGTAGATAAGAGAATATTGTGAGAGCAGATAGTCGTGTTTTTGTTATTTATCCGCTGTTGCATATCATATATGGACTAATAAACGGAGGAACCATGGATGAAGAATAATCTGATCATTATCGTAGTTTTAGCTATAATAATCATCGCAGCTGTTTTGTATTTAGTTGGTTATTTTATGAGAAAGAAAAATCAAATGAAACTCGATGATCTGGAAAAGAGGAAAGAAGCGCTGTTCGACTTGCCTGTGATCGAAGAGGTCGACGATGTAAAAAAAATGCACATGGTCGGACAAAGTCAGAACACGTTTAGAGAATGGAATCAACGTTGGACCGAGATTTATACTCGCTCTTTTGCAGAGTTAGAAAGTCAGATTTTTGAAGTTGAAAATTTAAATGAAACCTTCCGTTTTATGAAAGCAAAAAAAGCAGTTGCTGAAGCTGACGAGACGATGACTGAAATGGAGTCAGAAGTTGAAATCATTCGTAATGGCTTGAAAGAGCTGCGTGAAAGTGAAGAACGTAATTCACTTGAAGTACAAAAAGCGCTAGATGTTTATGAAGAGATCAGTAAATTACTTCACGACGAAAAATCAGAATTTGGTTCAGCTTACCCTGAGTTGCAAAAGCAAATCAAAAATATCGAGATCGAATTCACACAGTTTGTTACATTGAATACATCAGGCGATCCGATCGAAGCGCGTGAGGTGTTGGAAAATGCTGAACGTCACACCTATGAATTAGATGATGTGATGAAACGTATTCCACCACTTTATGATGAATTGAATCGGACTTTCCCAGATCAACTAAAAGAGATCGAAGAAGGATACAAACGTCTCTTAGCAGATCATTATGTTTTCCCTGAAAAGAATTTCGAAGATGAGTTAAGACGTGTTCAAAAACGTGTGAAAAATTCAACTGTTGATTTGGAGAAGACTGAAGTCGACGCTGTAGAAGTTGCAAACCGTGACACTGCGAATGCAATTGATGCATTGTATGAAATCATGGAACGTGAGATCAACGCTAAGAAATATGTCATGACGAATCACAAGGTAGTTGGAGATTATATTGCCCATGCATTGAAAAATAATCGTCAATTGATGATCGAATTAGATCATACATCTCAAAGTTATACGTTGAATCATAATGAGTTAGGTCGCTCAAGAGGCTTCCAAACGGAAATCGAAGAATTGATTCGCCGCTATGAAGATTTTGAACCAAAATTAAAAGAGCATACAATTCCATTTTCAGAAGTTCAAGCATTCTTCAAGGATTGCTACAAAATATTAGATGACATCGAAAATCAACAACTTGAAATCGATGACTCATTAAAAGAATTACGTAAAGGTGAAAAAGCTGCTCAAGAAAAAGTTGATCAATATGATTTCCGTTTACGCAATATCAAACGTCATGTTGAAAAGCAACGTTTACCTGGATTACCAGCTGATTACTTAGAATTCTTTTTCGTTGCGACAGACCGCATTGAAGAATTAAGTAAAGCTTTAAACAGAATTCGTATCAACATGGAAGAAATCAAAAAACTTTCTGATCTTTGTAATGAAGATTTAGAACTACTAGATAAGAAAACAAATGATTTAGTTAATTCGGCTGCATTAACAGAACAAATGATGCAATACGCTAATCGTTACCGTCATACACACGAAGCCATTCGTGTAGCGATGGAAAATAGCTTAGAACTATTTTCAAAAGAATACAGATATCAAGATGCTCTGGATGAGATCGGCACTGCACTTGAAAGAGTGGAGCCAGGTGCATTTAGAAGAATCGAAGATTTTTACTTCAATAATCTTGATGCGATTTAATCATCTAAGGTGAGACAAGTGTCTCACCTTTTTATTTTGATTTGAAGGATTGTGAGGTTGAACTACAAAAATAGAAAGTATATAATAGGAAAGAATTTCAAAAGAAGAGGGTTTTTAAAATGATATATTTTGATAACAGTGCAACAACGCCGATTTATCCCCAAGCTTTAGATACCTTTGTAAAAGTTAGTCAACGTATTATTGGTAATCCATCCAGCTTACATGACTTAGGCAATCAAGCAAATCGTTTGTTAGAACAAGCACGCAAGCAAATAGCTGAGTTAATTCAAGTTCAGTCAAATGAGATTTATTTTACGAGTGGCGGAACCGAAGGCGATAACTGGGTATTAAAAGGCACAGCTATAGAAAAAAAAGCATTTGGCCGCCATATCATTATTTCAGATATTGAACATCCGGCTGTTTCTGAAACGGCAAGCCAACTAGCCGAAAATGGGTTTGAGGTTTCTGTTGCACCTGTTGATGAGCGTGGATTTGTCAAGGTGGCTGAATTAGCTAAATTAATTCGTAAGGATACGATTTTAGTTTCGATCATGGCTGTGAACAATGAGATTGGGTCGATCCAACCGATTCAAGCAATCAGTGACTGTTTGACTGAATACCCAACGATTCATTTTCATGTAGATGCGGTTCAGGCAATTGGTAAAGTAAGCCAAGAGCAGTGGTTGACACCGCGTGTTGACTTTGCTACATTTTCTGCACACAAATTTCATGGTCCACGAGGTGTAGGCTTTATTTATTGGAAACATGGACGTAAACTTGCCCCTTTATTAAATGGTGGTGGTCAAGAGAGCAATCAACGGAGTAGCACTGAAAATGTTGCTGGGATTGTTTCAATGGCGAAAGCCTTACGATTATATGTAGATAAAAAAATGGACAAACCAGAACATACGGCAACTATTCGCCGTTATTTGATTGAAGCCTTAAAAGAGTACAAGAATGTGACCGTCTTTTCAAAAGAAACAGCAGATTTTGCTCCTCATATTATCTGTTTTGCTTTAAAAGGCATTCGTGGGGAAGTTTTAGTCCATGCGCTGGAAGAAAAGCAAATTTACACTTCAACGACAAGTGCTTGTTCAAGCCGTAAAAAACTAACGAGTAGTACGCTACATGCGATGAAAGTACCAGACTCTTTAGCGACATCTGCGGTTCGTGTCAGCTTAGACGAAAGTAATACAATCGCAGAGGCTGAACAATTTATGATTATTTTTAATCAACTCTATAAAAAATTTTTAGTGTTAAATGGATGAACAATGAGTATTTAGTGGGTGAAGATGATGGGATTAAATAAATTAGTCGCAAATAGAATGTTTTGATGGAAAACAAGTGATGATCGTCAAAAGAACAGAAGCTCAACATCTAGGAGAAGATTTACAAATGACTTGTGACGAAGAGCAACAATAAGATAGATGCAAGACTAACAGGTAATGTTAAACGTGGCGATGAAAGACTTGCTAAGAATAGGTTGAAAAATCAAGCTTCATAGAAAAGGATTGAAAAATTGTGAAATATACTGAAATCATGGTTCGCTACGGGGAACTTTCAACAAAAGGGAAAAATAGAAAATTATTTATTTCCCAATTAGCACAAAATGTCAAAAGAGTACTAAGTGATTTTCCAGCTGTTAAAATACATGCTGACCGAGATCGGATGCATCTATTATTAAATGGTGAAGACAGCGTACAAATCATGCCGAAATTAGAAAAAGTGTTTGGTATTCAAAATTTCTCTCCTAGTGTCCGAGTAGAAAAAACAATGCCGGCAATTCGTGAAATGGTCCAAAGTATCATCCAATCTGCCTATCAACCAGGGCAAACGTTTAAAATCACGTCTAAGCGTTCGGATCATGATTTTGAATTGGATTCAAATGAATTAAATCGAGAATTAGGTGGGGCTGTGTTTGAAGTCTTCCCTGAAATTGCTGTGCAAATGAAAAAACCAGATATAAATATTCGTGTCGAAATCCGTAAAGAAGGTGCCTATCTTTCATATGAGACGCTTCGTGGTGCCGGTGGTTTACCAGTTGGGACTAGTGGGTGTGGTATGCTAATGCTTTCTGGAGGCATCGATTCACCAGTTGCCGGCTATTTGTCGATGAAACGTGGGGTCGAAGTCGAGGCTGTCCATTTTGCTAGTCCGCCATATACAAGTGAACAAGCATTGCAAAAGGCAAAGGATTTAGCAGCAAAAATTGCACCGTATGCTGGTAGTATTCAATTCATCGAAGTTCCTTTTACTGAGATTCAAGAAGAAATCAAGCGAGTTGTACCTGAAGGCTATCTAATGACGGTGACGCGTCGGATGATGTTGCGTCTAACGGATACTATCCGTGAATTAAGAAAAGGATTGGTGATCATCAACGGTGAATCACTAGGTCAAGTTGCATCTCAAACATTGCAAAGTATGGTAGCAATCAATGAAGTAACTACTACACCGATTATTCGTCCTGTCGTTTCAATGGATAAAGGGGAGATCATTGAGATCGCAGAAAAAATTGATACCTTTGAATTAGCAATCCAGCCTTTTGAAGATTGCTGTACAATTTTTGCTCCCCCTCAACCCAAAACAAGACCAAAACTAGACAAGGCCCAAGCATATGAAGCGCGATTAGATATTGAAGGTTTAATAGCTCGTTCGATAGCTGGCTTAAAAGTTAGTGAAATAACTGAGTTGAGTGAAAAAAATGAAGAATTTTCCGATTTACTATAAAAGTTGAAAAAACAGACTTGATAACGCTATCGAGTCTGTTCTTTTCATTATTAGGTTTTTCTAATATCTGCTATTTATTTCACAAACAAGTTGCTCCTTGTAACGAAGCATGCTAAACTATATATGTGAAATGAGTAACAAGGAGGTCGGGAAATGAAAGAATTACATAAAGAAAAAACAATACCAAAAGCAACTGCTAAACGTTTGCCGTTGTATCTACGCTATCTAAAAATGCTAGGTGATTCTGGTGTGACTCGAATCAAATCTAAAGAATTCAGTGATGTGATTCAAGTCCCATCTGCTACGATCCGTCGTGATTTTTCGCATTTAGGGGAGCTAGGCCGAAGTGGTTATGGTTATGATGTCCCTTATTTGATTGAAGTGTTCAGTCATATTTTAAATACACAAGAAGAGAAACGGATTGCTTTGATTGGTTGTGGTAATTTAGGGAAAGCGCTGATAAAAAATAATTTTAGGCGCAATGAAAATTTAAATATTGTTTGTGCCTTTGATACAGAAGCAGAATTAATTGGCTTATCGGTCGATGATATCGTTATTCAGCCAATGGAAAAATTAGAAGATGAGATCAAACGAACAGGTGTAACAGTTGCGATATCAACTGTACCAAGTCAATTTGCACAAGAAGCAATCGATAAAATTGTTGATGCGGGTATTACAGCAATCTTAAATTTTGCACCTGACCGTGTGACAGTTCCACATAACGTGAATGTACAATACATTGATTTAACAACAGAACTACAGACATTGATTTATTTTGATGAGACTTTTTCTAGTAAAAAAGCTTAGAAGGCAAGAACTTTGTCATCTGGCCCTCCTTCCTCTATACTAAATAGAGAGCAGTAATTGTCATTTGTTGAGCTCTTGAAACTTAAATATCTAGCTTTATGAGTCTGTATCTCGGAAAAAAGATAAAATATGAATGTGACAAAGAATGTCACAGCCGAATTTTCCTATGTTTCTTCGATGATAAGTGACGTATTCAGTTTTTAAATTAGAGGAGGAAAAAATAATGAACGTAACAAAAAAAGGCGAAGTAGTAGAAATCATTGGTGTTCAACCTGAGGTAGGGACTAAGGCCCCAGCGTTTTCACTAAAAAATTTAAACGATGAAATTGTAAACTTGTCAGATTTCACTGGTACGCCAGTTTTGATCAGCGTTGTACCAGATATTGATACTAGAATCTGTTCATTACAAACGAAACGTTTCAATCAAGAAGCAGCGACTGTTGCTGGCGTTAAATTTATCACGATATCAAATAATACAAAAGACGAACAAGCGAATTGGTGTGCAGCTGAAGGTGTAGATATGGAAATTTTACACGATACAGATGGAACCTTTGGGAATGCCTATGGTTTATTTATTCCGGCAATGGGACGTTTAGCTCGAGGTATTTTTGTGATCGATAAAGAGGGCAAAATCACTTATGAAGCAATTTCCACTGAAATTTCGGAAGAGCCAGATTATGATAAAGCGTTAGAACAAGCCAAAGCAGCTCGTTGATTTTTTTCAAATTGACTTATATTCCTATTCAATGTTAAAATAAACCAAAGACCATGATCAAGAGGAGTACGACTGGCATCGTTATAGAGAGAAAATCACTTGGTGGAAGATTTTCACATAACCAGTAAGAAGGTAGCTTGGGAGTCAATGATTTGAATGGAGTAGAATGATTCGAGTAGTGATCGTTACCTCACGAATGAAGCGGTGTCTGGATCGTCAGACACAATTTAGGTGGTACCGCGTACAGAAGTTTACGCCCTAAAATACGAAAGTATTTTAGGGCTTTTTACATGTTCATCACAGATTGTGAAGCAATCTGATGTTGAACAGTACAAGGCGACTAATAAGAAACGTTGTCACCTTAGTTTGTCGTTTCACCATTCATTTAAATTAAAACTGAAAGAAGGAATCTACATGACAGAAGAAAAAAATCTGCCAACTAAATACCAACCCACAGCAGTAGAACAGGGCCGTTATCAAAAATGGCTAGATCAAGATCTATTCAAACCAAATGGCAACAAAGATGCAAAACCCTATTCGATCGTGATTCCGCCGCCAAATGTTACGGGAAAACTTCATTTAGGTCATGCTTGGGATACAACCTTACAAGATATGATCATCCGCCAAAAAAGAATGCAAGGCTTTGATACTTTATGGTTGCCAGGAATGGATCACGCAGGTATCGCAACCCAAGCAAAAGTTGAAGAAAAATTAGCTGAACAAGATATTTCTCGTTACGATTTAGGCCGTGAAAAATTTGTTGAGCAAGTTTGGGATTGGAAAGAAGAATATGCTTCTCATATCCGTGAACAATGGGCAAAAATGGGCTTATCACTAGATTATAGCCGTGAACGTTTTACTTTAGATGACGGATTATCTCAAGCTGTTCGTAAAGTCTTCGTTTCTTTATACGAAAAAGACCTGATTTACCGTGGGGAATACATCATCAACTGGGACCCAAAAGCCAAAACAGCCTTATCTGATATCGAAGTTATCCACAAAGATATCGAAGGGGCCTTTTATCATATGAGTTATCCACTGACTGACGGAACAGGCGTTGTGGAAATCGCAACAACACGTCCTGAAACAATGTTAGGCGATACAGCGATTGCTATTCATCCAGATGATGAGCGTTATCAAGCCTTGATCGGAAAAACAGTCACATTGCCATTAGTAGACAAAGAAATCCCGATTATTGCGGATGAGTATGTAGATATGGAATTTGGAACAGGTGTCGTAAAAATCACGCCAGCCCATGATCCAAATGACTTTGAAGTGGGCAATCGTCATGATTTACCTCGTGTAAATGTGATGAATGAAGATGGTTCTATGAATGATTTAGCAGGTAAATATGCAGGAATGGATCGTTTCGCTGCACGTAAATTGATCGTGTCTGATCTAAAGGAAATGGGTCGCCTCATTAAAATCGAAACAATGAATCACAGTGTCGGTCATTCAGAACGTACCGGCGTTGTCGTTGAACCTCGTTTATCCACACAATGGTTTGTTAAAATGGCACCACTTGCTGAAAAAGCAATCAAAAATCAAGACACAGAGGATGCGGTAGAATTTTATCCACCACGCTTTAATCAAACATTCTTGCGTTGGATGGAAAATGTCCACGACTGGGTGATCTCACGTCAATTATGGTGGGGTCATCAAATTCCTGCCTGGTATCATAAAGAAACAGGTGAAATGTACGTTGGCATGGAAGCGCCAGCCGATCCGGAAAATTGGACTCAAGATTCAGATGTATTAGATACATGGTTTAGTTCAGCTTTATGGCCATTTTCAACAATGGGTTGGCCTGATGAAGAAGCAGCTGATTATCAGCGTTATTTCCCAACTAGCACATTAGTAACAGGCTACGATATCATTTTCTTCTGGGTTAGCCGCATGATGTTCCAAAGTTTAGAATTTACAGGACAAGCACCATTTAAAAATGTCTTGATGCATGGCTTGATCCGAGCAGAAGATGGACGCAAAATGAGTAAATCGCTAGGAAACGGAATCGATCCGATGGAAGTCATCGATAAATACGGGGCAGATGCGTTGCGCTGGTTTATGTCCAATGGTTCAACACCTGGTCAAGATATGCGTTTCAGTTATGAAAAAATGGATGCCTCTTGGAACTTTATCAATAAAATCTGGAATGCCAGCCGTTTTGTGATCATGAATGTTGAAGGAATGTCTTATGATGAGATTGACTTCAGTGGTGAAAAAACCGTAGCAGATCGCTGGATTTTAACACGTCTAAATGAAACGGTTGCTCGTGTAACGGACTTGTTCGATCGTTTTGAATTTGGTGAAGCGGGTCGTCAGTTATATAACTTTATCTGGGATGATTTCTGTGACTGGTATATTGAAATGAGTAAAGAAATTCTGTACGGTGAAAATGAAGGGGCTAAACAAACAACTCGTAGCATTTTAGTCTATACATTAGACCAAATTTTACGTTTACTACACCCAATCATGCCATTTGTGACGGAAGAAATTTGGGAAAACATTCCACATCAAGGTGTATCGCTAGTTGTTGTTGAGTATCCTGTCGTGCACGAAGAATTTTCAGATGAAACAGCCGCTCGTGGAATGGAAGTCTTAAAAGAAGTGATTCGCGCAGTACGTAATATTCGTGCGGAAGTGAATACCCCACTTTCTAAACCAATCACATTATTGATCAAAACAAGTGATGAGGCAGTGGATAAATTCTTGATCGACAATACCAATTATATCGAGCGTTTCTGTAATCCAGAAGAGTTGACGATTGCAAGTGATATCATTGCACCAGAACTAGCAATGTCAGCGGTTCTAACTGGAGCAGAGTTATATTTACCATTAGCAGGTTTGATCAACGTAGAAGAAGAAATTGCCCGTTTAGAGAAAGAATTAGACAAATGGACGCAAGAAGTCAAACGCGTACAAGGGAAATTAGCTAATGAACGCTTTGTTTCTAACGCACCAGATGATGTTGTAGAAGCTGAGAAAGCAAAAGAAAAAGATTATCTAGAAAAACAAGTGGTTGTGAAGGAACGAATTGCGCAACTGCGTACAGTGAATTAATTATAAAGAAGTGGATCGTTAGTCAGAAAAAAATCTGATTAACGATCCACTTTTCTTTACACTCAATTACTAGCTCGTCACCTTAACAGTAAATCGTTGAATCTCAATACCAGCATCATTCAATACAGCTAGCTCAACTTTATCTGTAGGTGAGGTAATAGCAACACCTAATAAGCTAAATGTGCCATCTTCGGCTATTTTCACTGTTTGTTGCCGTCTTCTATTTACATAGAGACGAACAGTTGTAGCGGACTTGCCTGTTACTTTACCCGTTACAAAAGTATCATCTATTTTGTATGGGCTTAGTGTCATCTCTACCGTAGGTTCTTGAATCCCTACGTCATTTCGAGTGATTTCATCTTCATAACGATAACCAACGATTTCTACTTCGTCATCTGTGTAGTCAATCAAACCTTCAACATCAAAAGTAAATTGTCTGGTTGAAGATAGTAACTTACGTTCGATTTCTTCGCCGTTGATCACCAAAGCGACATGCGTATGAAAATAATCAGTTCCACCTGTGATTGTTGTATCTTCATATAAGGTGTAAGGATTCACAGTCAAAGAATAAGCTTTTTCTTCGATAGCCACAGTTGCTCGCTCTAATTCCTTATTTTTCCGGTCTAATGCGATTACTTCGACTTTATCCGTTACATTTTTGATCAGTCCATCTGTGTCTAATTCAAAACTGCCATCTCTAAAAATTGTTGAGGTAGTAATCAGTTCATCATTGATGACTAATTGGACTTTTTTTGCTGAAGAACTAGTATCTATACTCCCAATTACATAGTCGTCAATTCCTAAGTAGAAGGTATCGAGTAAGAAAGAACTCTGCTCTGTAACAGTAATAGTACTACTTGCTTTAAAACCGCCATCTTCTGTTGTTGCAGTAATCACAGATGTTCCTTTTTTTAGCCCTTTCACTACACCAGTTGCTGAGACAGTTGCTACAGAGTTATCTGACGTGGTGTATGTGACGTTTTTATTCTTTGAAGTCTCAGGTGTAATCTTTGTTTGCAAGGTTATTTCTTCAGAAACACTTAATTCTATAGAAGGAGGGGTTAACTCGATCCCAGTTACTTTTAGACTGTCTCCAACTTTTTCTCGAACATATTTCCCAGGTTTTGTTCCATCATAGTTTGCCATTAAGTCTGCACTACTGGAATAACTATTTTGTGTATCTGGAGAAACTAACCTCCACTTTCCAGTATAGGTAGTATCTTTTTTCTCTGGAAAGCTAGCTGTTTTTAGAATATTTCCTGTATTTGCACCTAAAATTAAGGTATTTAATGAATTTGTATAAGCAAATAGTTGCTCCATTTTTGTCACATTACGGGTATCCCATTTACTTATGTCAATTGCGGTTAGATTTCGCGTATTGTAAAACATCTTAGTCATATTTTGTACATTAGTTGTGTTCCAATTACTTACATCAACTGTTGTCAAGTTGGTTGTTTGATCAAACATTTGGTCCATGTATTTCACTTTACTTGTATCCCAAGAGTTCGTATTTAATGTTGTTAGACTTGATGCAAAGTTAAACATATTCTGCATATAAACAATATTGCTTGTATTCCAACTGCTGACATCAAGCGTTGGTAAATTTTTTACATTATAAAACATAAAAGAGGTATCGTAGACACTACTTGTGTCCCAAGTGCTCACATCGAGAATTACTAAATTTTTTGCCCCTCTGAACATATAAGACATATCTTTAACATTACTGGTATTCCACTTACTGACATCAAGTGTTGTTAGACCTTCTGTGTGAAGAAACATTGCTTGCATATTTGTGACACGACTCGTGTCCCACTTGCTCACATCGAGAGCGGTCAGACTATTTGTCCAGCCAAATAGGTAAGGCATAGTCGTGACATTACTGGTATCCCACTTGCTCACATCAAGAGTGGACAAACTGCTTGTACAATAAAATAGGTTTGTCATGTCAGTTACTTTACTGGTATTCCACGAGCTGACATCAAGAACAGTCAAACTACTAGCAAAATTAAACGTTTTGAACATTTTTGTCACATTACTGGTATCCCACTCACTGACATCAAGAGTTGTCAAATTCTTGGTATTAGCAAACATATAAGACATATCTGTTATATTACTTGTATCCCAGTTGCCTGTCTCAAGTGCGATTAAGCTACTTGCACCACGAAACATATCAGCCATGTGTGCGACTTTACTGGTATTCCACTTACTGACATCTAACGTTGTTAAACTACTTGCCTCTCTAAACATAGCAAACATACTTGTCACGTTACTGGTATCCCAGTTACTCACGTCGAGAGTTGTCAGGTTGCCAGCAGAAGCAAACATATAAGACATATTCGTAACCTTACTGGTATCCCAGTTACTCACATTTATTGTGCTTAGTTTATTTCCAGGTCCGAAACCTGCACCAAACATATAAGACATTCCTAAAACATTACTTGTGTTTAATTGCTCTAATCCATCAATTGACTCCAATTCTCCTAACTCATAGAATAGATAATCAGAGTTTCTATTGGCTATAACAGGCTTCGTGAAAATTATATTTTTGATTTTTTTTCCTTCTAGGCGATTAAGTTTTTCTATTTTGGGTAAGATACCATTTAGCCAATCTGAACTAGGAAAATTGCCCTCTCCAAAAGTAAGCGTTTGTGTTTCCGAGTTCCAAGTCCAAGGAACCGTTCCATAAGTTCCTGTAACGGCCCCTTTTTTCTCAGTGATGGTCAAAAGCATTGAAACACTTTTTTTATTAGAAGTGCTTGCTGTAATGGAGACAGTTCCTACTTTTTTCCCTATAACGATTCCAGTAGAAGAAACAGTCGCAATCGTTTCATCACTCGTTGTCCATATAGCGGTTTTGATATTACTTTCTGAGGTGATTTTAGCAGTTAAGGTAAGGCTCTCATTGACTTCTAGTGTTGTTTTTTCACTTAAAATTTCTATTGTTGTCGGAACCATTTCGTTTGTGTCTTCCGTTTGTTCCGAGGCGGTTGATTCGTTAGAATTCGTTTCTTCCACAGTTTTATCTTGTGCTTCTGCTAAAACAGAGGAAGAGGAATACCCGATGCTCCCAATCAATCCAACAAGTATAAGACCTTGAATCAGATAGTTATTTTTCATATTTCCTCCTTAGGTAACTTAATCTTCTTTCTCAAATCCTAAATTTGTTAATTTTTTTGCATTTGCTTTTTCACTTGCTGAATCAAAATCCCCGTCAGGTAAAGAGATCAATGGCAACATTTTGGCATCATCTTTAGAAAGTAATTTTAAATCTACTTCAATCGTTTCTACTGCTTCTTTTTCTTTAAAGATAATTGAATAGTTCAGTCCTTTTTTATCAACATATAATTCTTTACTAGGCTTTAATAAGCTTTCTGCCTTTTTTTTCGTTTTTACCCCCATTGTTTCGTATTGAATAATGGTGGTAATCGTTTGTTTTAGTAGCGTATCATTTTTGTAACTATTTTGAATCGTTACATTTTCATCATCTTGCCTAAGTTTGTACGTGGCTGTTTGACTTTTTGCTGTACAAGCACTCATAAAGACGAGTAATAAAAAAACTATACCAATAACTCTCCAATCTTTTTTCATCTTTTCACCTCCTTAATTAAACATACAATGTTAATTATAACATATTTAAAGTAATTTAAATTATTCTTTTTGAAATTTTTAAGGGGTGAGGGGGAATATAAGTAATACGAAAAAACAGCAAGCTAGGAGATCTGCTTGCTGTTTTTTCGTATGTGAATTTCTAATAGATCAAAAAATGGTTAAACAAGAACAAGATGGCATAGCCATAACTGGCAACAGACCAAAATTTAAAGAGTAGCAAAATCTTCATATATTCCTTGAAAGGAAGGTCTGCAAGTCCTGCAACTAAGCAAGCTAAATCGTCAGGGGCAAAAGGGACTAATAACGTGACAATCATTAATTTCTTGATTCCTTTTTCAGGACGATCCAACATTTTCTCAAATTTTAAATAGCGTTTTTTGGTCAAAATCAATCGCGCAAAGGGCTTGCCATAGTAGCGTGCCAACCAATAAACAATGATCTCACCTATAATCAAGCCAGCATAACTATAAAGTAGTCCAGGGATATTACCAAATATCAGCATACCGACAACCGTCGAAATTCCTCCAGGAAGAATCGGCACAATAACTTGGAGTATTTGTAAAAAGATAAAGATGAATACAGCATACTCACCAAACTGCTTGATAAAATCTTGTAAAGACTGAACTGAATGAAAAACACCTTTAGAATAGCCATAAATCACTAAAGTAGTAAAACAAAGGACACCTAGAATAGGCAGGACATAAATAATTCGTTTCAGAATTTTTTTCCCCATGACTGCAGTTTCCTTTCGCTGTTACGTTGCTTTTCGTAACACAAAATGTTTTAGTAGTTGATAAAATAATACGCCCAAAAGAACAGAAATGCTAATCAAAACGCCTATAAGAAAATTTTTCTGCTGATAAACCATCCTGATTTGATGCTTTCCAGAAGTTAAGTTGATGCCTATAAAATTATCTAATACAGCGATAGCTTTGACTTTTTTTCCATCCACTGTGATTTGCCAGTTTTTATCATAAGGAATAGCGAGATAAAGTAATGAATTTTCTGAAGCATCAACCGTAATTTCACCAGTCAATTTTCCAGAAACTTCCTCATTAAGTTGAATGGCTCGGGACTTTTGCTTATCAATGAAAGAATCAAACGCTTCTTGCTGTAATGTTTTTAAGTCGATTGTTTTTTCTTCAAGTTCAGCTTCAGACTCGATCTGAATTTGAACGGTGGCATCATTTTCAAAGTAGCCCAAATTAAACAATTGGTTGGTTACAATATAAACAGCCGGCTGGATTTTTTGCCCGTTTACTTTAAATGAGGTGATTTTTTTCCAATTGATTTCTGGTGCATAGAGATAAAGTTCGCCGTCGGCTGTTGTTTTAGTAGTAAGAGTATAACAATTATCTGGTTCTTCACTCCAAACAATTCTTTGTGTTTCTTCAAAGTAGTGTTGTTGTTTTTTCTGTATCTGTTGTAAAATCATTTCTTGATTTTTCAAGGGCTGATTTTTTGCTAGTTTTAGAGTAGCAAAATCTTGTGGGACTAAGTACCCCATCCCGATCGCTTCAGCATTTTCATAGATATTTGTTGACGGTTCACTTGACCTGTTTTTTTGAGGAAATTTATTTTCTGGTGTTAGTTGATAATGAACATTTAAAAGAAAATTGATCACTTTCGATTCATCTACATATGCGATTCTACGATCATTTTTTTGATAAAGACCTAAAGCATGCAATGTATCTTGTGTTTTGGCATCCAGCGTAGAAGTGTAGCTTGAAACACCAGCATATCCATATAAAATTGGATTATTATACCCATTATTTTTTTCATTATAACCGGCCTCATCTGAATCGATCGTTTGTTTTATACGGAATAAATGGTTATTTTCATTATGCAAATCTGAAATAAGTTTATCTTGAATTTGATAAGTCTCGGCAAATTTTTCTTGGTTACCAAAAGGAATATCTTTAACACTGATCCAAAAATTAAACACTAATTCAGAACAAACGACAAAAAATAGTAGAAAATAGAGCCCATTTTTTTTAGCGCCATTTTGGTTCTGAAGGAAGAAAATTAAAGTGAAAATCAACCAAATACCTAATAGTGAGAGAATAAAATAATGATCGGATAGCAGATAAATTTTTTCCTTTGAAAATTTTAGAGCAATAAACCCAATCGTCAGTATTCCAGAAAAAATAAGCGGAACAGCAATCGGTATTTTTGCCCCAAGCTCTAATTTAAGAAAGGCTTCATAAGCAAACTTGATTATCAAAAAACTAAAGATAAACGTATTTCGATAAGGAAAGCCTGCAGGACTTTGAAACATATGCCAGATAGTATTAACTAATTCCAACCAAAAACTTAAAAAGATAAATCCGATTAAAAAGCCAGCTCCGAGTTTTTCCTTTTTAGTAATACTTGATAATTGGAAGTACGCAATGAACAATAGAACCATCAGAATCCCAGAAAAAATAGTTGGCAAATGTTCCAAACGCCACTCAAAATTAACATTCCCTAAACCAAACTGAGAAAGAAAATTTAACCCGAAATTTGGTGTGGGTAAAAACGTATGCCAATCAAAGCTTGTTTTCTTTGTTGCCAACATGCCTTCAACAGCTGGAATCAGAATAAAACTAGTACTAATTCCTGTAAGAAGAGAAGTGACAAAAAATAATCGACCCTTTTTAATAAATTGCCAAAGAGACTTTTTTTTAGCGTCATCTATTTTTTGATAATACCAATACAGACTATAACAAACTGCAAAAATACAGAGCATATAGCCCATATAGTAGTTTGTCACAATCGATAGAAACAAGATCGCTGCATATAGCGCATATTTTTTATGATCCCATAAACGTTGGATACCCAGTACCAGTAAAGGCAATAAGATCAATGCGTCTAACCACATGAAATTCAAACAATAAACAGTCACAAAGCCACATAAACTATAGGAAGTCGAAAAAAGTAAAGTGGCAACTGTAGCATGTTGATACGTTTTTTGAAGGTAATAAAACATAGAGGTCCCCATAAGTGAAATCTTGAGTGTAATGATCAATAATATAGCAATCGGTAGTTGTTCATATGAAAACAACAAAACGATAAGATTAAAGGGACTTAGCAAATAATACGCACTTAAAGGCAAAATCGTTCCGCCAAGTGCGTCAGAAAATGAATACAGAGAATGCGTTTCTCCTTGGAAAAATTGTTTAAAGGCACTTAAAAAGGGCATATACTGTGAACCTAGATCACTAACTAAGAGATTGTTATTCCCAAAAGGCGCTAAGCCCAAAATCGACCAGAGTACGATCAATAATAAAAACGGCAGCAAAAAACTTCCACCAATCAATGCATATTTTTTTACTTTTGACATAATTTAAACTGCTCCTCTATTCTAATAATTTGTAACTGTTTTAGGATAAAGGTCCAATCAATCTTGCGAAATCAAACGAACTACCTGCAACAATAATATGATTCAGAACTAATGAATAATAAATCCAATATTTCTCTAAGTTTATAGTCTATCATGGATTCAAGGTGTATGTAAAAGAAACACTGCGTGCTTCATACATATAGTCTTGTTTATTTTATCACAACCATTGTCATTTAAAAGGATTGTGAGAATTTTTTACTCTTTTTTAGAGAATGACTTTTTTTAGTAGATGAATTATTTATGGAATTAAAGATTGTAATTAGTGAAAAGCACGCAAGCTTTCGCTATAATAGAGAATGAGGAGTTGATAAGATGTCATTAACGATAGAAGAAGCAATCGATTGGATTCATAGTAGATTGTTGTTTGGCTCTAGACCAGGGCTTGATCGAGTAGAAGAATTATTAAAAAGAATCGATAATCCTGAAATAAAAGTGCCAACGATCCATATTGCAGGGACAAATGGTAAAGGTTCTACGGTCACTTATTTACGTTGCATGCTAGAAGAGCTAGGCTTGAAGGTAGGTACGTTTACATCTCCTTATATCGAACAGTTCAATGAACGAATCGCGATTAATGGACGAGGGATATCAGATGATCAGATTATCCTGTATGTAGAAAAATATCAAGCATTGATCAAAGAGATGGATCAGCAACCTGAAAGTGCAGGGATAACAGAATTTGAAACATTGACAGTAATGGCTTTGGATTACTTTCTTGATGAACAAGTGGATATTGCCATCATCGAAGTTGGCCTTGGTGGGTTGTTAGATAGCACCAATGTGGTCAAACCAATGTTAACAGCGATTACGACCATCGGCAAAGACCACACCGAAATTCTAGGTGAAACAATCGAAGCAATTGCCTTTCAAAAAGCTGGGATCATTAAAGAGAAGATTCCTGTTGTTACAGGGAATATTGAAGAAACAGCATTCGTCGTGATCAGTGAAGTCGCTGCTGAAAAAAATAGTACAATCTATCGTTATGAACAAGACTACAAAGCCAACTATCTACATCCAGATAAAAATTGGGGTGAAATCTTTGATTTTTATGGAGAAGTGGGCAAATTACCCAAGGTCAAAGTCCCATTGTTAGGTCGCCATCAAGTAGAAAATGCCGCAGTTGCGATTCAACTATTTTACCTCTATTGTCAAATGCGGCAAATCAATTTTACCGATAGAGATGTGTATCACGGACTAGCTCAAGCACAGTGGCCAGCACGGATGGAGAAGATCAGTAATGAACCATTGATCATCTTGGATGGTGCTCACAATGATCATGCGATGCGCCGCCTTGCTGAGAATTTAAAAAAGGAATTTCCAAATCGAGAGATCCACATTCTATTTTCCGCTCTATCATCAAAAAATATCGATCAAATGATTGCTATTTTGCGGAAGGTACCGAATGTCCATTTATACTTGACCACCTTTGACTATCCTAGAGCGGTCGAATTAACAAAAATGGCCCATTATGAAGATGAGAAGACTGAAATTGTTTCATTATGGCAATTTGGCTTAGCAGAAATTTTAGAAAAAATGTCTTCTGAGGATTTAATGTTAGTCACAGGTTCGCTTTATTTTGTTTCACAAGTACGTGAATTATTACTAAATATCTAATGTTGCTCATTAATGATTATCAGGAGGAAAAGATGAAAAAAATTGACGGTGTGATTTTTGATATGGATGGTTTATTGTTTGACACTGAGTTGATTTACTATCAATCAACGCAAAAAATAGCAGATGCAATGAGTTTTCCTTATAGTAAAGAGTTGTATTTAGAGTTTTTAGGTGTGTCTGATGAAGAAGTCCAAGAAAACTATCATCGAATCTATAAAGATTTCGGTAAGGAAAAAGTGAATGAGTTTATAAACCGTTCCTATGACGAGACCTATCAAGTATTTAAGTCAGGCGAAGTTCCATTAAAAGAGGGTGTCTTAGCGTTACTCGATTTTCTTGATCAACAAGAGATTCCAAGAATCGTTGCTTCAAGCAATGTTCGTCCAGCAATCGAGTTATTATTAGAAGGTGCTGGAATCAAGGAACGTTTTTCTGGAATTGTTTCGGCAGAAGATGTGACCCGAGCAAAACCAGATCCTGAGATATTCCAAAAAGCATTAGCTAATCTCGGCACAAAGGCTGATAGCACCTTAATCTTTGAGGATTCGTTTCATGGCGTGACAGCAGCAGATGCAGCGGGGATTCCTGTGATTATGGTTCCAGACTTATTGGCACCAACTGATGAAATCAAAGAAAAAACACTGGAAATTCTTGATAGTTTGACTCAAGTTCCAGCTTATCTAAAAAAATAAAAAAATCACTCCTTTGCGTATCTTGTAGTAGAAGCTTATAAAGGAGTGATTTTTTGATTAAAGAAGAGAAACTATTTATTAGAGAAATGCCGGAAGATTGTCTGCCTCGTGAACGTTTGGAAGTTGTAGGAGAGAAGGCATTGTCTAATCAAGAGTTATTGGCCATTCTATTACGTACGGGCTCAAAGAATATAAATGTTATGGAAGTGGCTTCAAACTTCTTGAATTATTTCAATCATTTATATGAATTAAAAAATGCAACACTTACTGAAATGATGGAAATCAAAGGGGTTGGTAGAATTAAGGCAATTGAACTAAGAGCAGCTATTGAGTTTGGGTATCGAATTCAGCAAAGTACCCAACTGAAATTTGGCAAGGTGTCGTCTAGTTATCAAATTGCTCAAAATTTAATCTATGAATTACAAGATTTTCAGCAAGAACATTTAGTTTGTTTATATTTGAATACAAAAAATGAAGTGATCAAGCAGGAGACGGTGTTTAAAGGTTCCTTGAACCAGTCAGTAGCTCATCCAAGAGAAATTTTCCGTAGCGCAGTGAAATGTTCAGCCGCGCGTTTGATCCTCGCACATAATCATCCAAGTGGTAATCCAACACCATCTGAAAGTGATATACACTTTACTCAAAGAATGCAGGAATGTGGGAAAATGATGGGGATCGAAGTATTGGATCATATCATCATTGGAGAGCAAGTTTACATCAGCATGAGAGAAGAAAATTTTTTTGCTGTAGACTGACTAGAATTCTTGCAAAAATGAAGGTTCACATGTACAATATATCTGTAATCTTGTTTGGGACAATATAGAAGTTTTAATTTTAAAACCCTCTATCGTACACGGGCAATGTTACAATATTTAGTGCTTAAGCACGAGGAGGAACAAAGAATGGAACAAGGAACAGTAAAATGGTTTAACGCAGAAAAAGGATTTGGATTTATCTCTCGCGAAGATGGTAGCGATGTATTCGTACATTTCTCAGCTATCCAAGGAGAAGGATTCAAAACAATCGAAGAAGGTCAATCAGTAAGCTTCGACGTTGAAGATTCAGATCGTGGACCTCAAGCAGTTAACGTTGTAAAAAACTAATTCATCCATTCCAAAACACTTAGCAAATTTGCTAAGTGTTTTTTTTATTTTAAATCAAAGCGACTACTTGCAGAGCTGAGGATACAAAGTACTTGTCGAACGAAGGGAGAGAAGGTTCATTCGTTTGATGGATGAGCAACTTAGGTTTTCCTTACATTTTTGTTACTATCTTTTTTTTTTAGAAGTTGTAAACTCTTTATTAAGAGGTGATAAATATGTTAAATCTTTCTTTGGCGATCTTTTTTGTATCTTGGGCATTTCTTGGGTTAGCAAGTATTCTCTATCGTTGGCGAGCCTTTACTAATAAAAAAGCGTGGAATGGTATGGTGGTTCCACTAGGCGCATTTGGCTTTGTATTGTTAGCAGTTAGCTTAATAATGATTTATCTTAATTATCCAAAATGATGTTCCACACTAAAAAATAAGAGGAATGGCTAAGCGAAATTTAAGAAAACAAAAAAGGCATCCGTGATTTACCATTCACAGGATGCCTTTAAATCGTATTAGAACTTGAATCGCTCATTTAGGTTGATAACTCCTTAAATAGATTTTTTCAATTCTTTTACTGCTTGTGTAATCGTGATACCATAAGCAATATTTGCTTGGTTATTTGCATCGATAGCCATAAACAAATTTTTCTCTGTATCAAGTGCTACACGATATTTTAATACTTTATTACCAAATGTCATAATAATTCTCCTTTCTTGATTCTTAATGAAAGGCGACGATATCTGATAACGAAATTCCATGATTACTATAACATGACTTGTTTGATGTGTAAAGAGGAAAGTTTTAACTTAGCAGTATTTTTTGTTGAAAGCAGTTTTAAGTAGTACAATGAAGAGAGAAGGAGGTTTTTATCATGGAAGAATCGTATAAGAATATTTTAGTCGCTGTAGATGGTTCGGATCAGGCAGATAAAGCATTTCAAGAAGCAATAAAAATTGCGAAGCGCAACGGTGCTGCATTACACATTTTATCTGTCATTGAAGAGATGGGCAATTACTTTGGCGAACTGACAATGTCGATGGGAACACTGATGGAAGATCTTCGGACAAAAGAAGAAGAAGAGATGAAAGACCGAGAAGCAAAGGCCCTTGAAGAAGGAGTAGCTCAAGTTTTCACATATGTACTGTATGGTTATCCAAAATCGTTGATCGCTGATTTTACAGAGTCAAAAGAACCGATAGACCTAATTGTAATCGGGAGAACAGGATTGAATGGTTTTGAACGGTTGATGGTCGGTTCAACGACTTCTTATGTTGTTAATCACACAAAAGCCAATGTTTTAGTCGTGAATAATGTAGTTTAAAATTTGTAATACGCATCAAAAACTAGGATGGGACAGAAGTCTTTAACCTCGAAACATAAGAATAGACCTGTTTTTTTCTCCCACCATTTAGTCAGATTCCTGGAGACTGAGATATGACTCGTAGAGTTATGCCACAGTCTCTTTTTTTTGCCATTGACATTAAAGTTTGGTTTCATGTTATAGTACTAGCAAAGAAATTAGAGGAGTGAAATGATGGGAAAAAATGTGAAAGAAGTAGCGAAAAAACTTAGTATCCCAAAATCAACATTAAGATATTACGACAAAGTTGACTTACTAAAACCAAGCAGAGAAGAAAATGGCTATCGAGTATACCAAGAAAGTGATCTATTAATGATCAAATACATATTAGTTATGAAATATGGTGAATTTAGTCTTGAAGAAATGCAGACAGTCTTAAATACAATGCAAATTGACCCAACGAGTGTTTGCATTGAAAAAACAGAACAATTAATAGCGGCCAAGAAGAAGCTTTTCCAAGATAAAATCGATTACTATGAACAAATGGTCGCTCTATTTGATAAAATTCCAGACATAATAAATTTCACTAACGAAGAGGAAAGCGAAATCGATTGTTGTATTGAAGAAATTTACCAAACGATTGTAGCAAATGGAGACACTCAATGAAAACATTATTATTTGCGCCTGAAACATTCAATTTAGCTGAAACGACTAGAATGATCGAAGTAGCAAAAGAGTGTCAGGAAAATGCGCATTGTATTTTTATGGGCTATAGTACAAAATTTGTACCATTTATAGAAGCTGAGGGGTTTTCTTTTCGATTATTAGCACCTCAGCTTACGGAAGAGCAGATTAAAATGATTATGAAATTTGATCAAATGAAAACAATAAAGCTCCCTTTCTCATACGGTATGTTAAAAGAAAGAATAGAAAATGAAATTCAATTGATCGAAGAACTAAAACCTGATGGGATCATAATTGGCTCTACAATGAGTTTACTGATAAGTGCTCGTGTCAAAGAGACACCATTGATTTATGTAAAACCGTATGCTTACACTCAAGCTCATGTACGAAGTCCATTATTTCTAAAACATTCAACTAAATACTGCAGGAAAGCAGTCCAATCAATCTTTTTAAACCTAAGATGGCTGCCCAAAAGTATCAAAAAACTTGTAAAAGAGTATGATGTGAAGCATAGATTCAAGTATACGTTAGCTGCATTAGATGCAGATCTAAATTGCATCACCACGCCAGTAAACCTGACTCGAAACCCTGACTTACCAAAAAATTCTATTTATGTTGGACCCATTTTCGCGAACTTAAAAAAAGAAATACCATTAGGTTTAAAAACGTTACTGGGATCATCTGAAAAAACATTAATCTTTTGCAGTATGGGCAGTTCAGCAAATCGTCAACTTATTGTTGACTTATTACAAAGTTTTGCGGGTATTTCAGTCGAAGTGATCAGTCCGATGAAAAGTTATTTAACGGAGACACAAATAGCATTACTTCCAGTAAATGTTCATCTTTATGATTGGTTGCCAGCAAGAGAAGTACAACAAGCCGTTACAGCCTCTGTTATTCATGGTGGAGAAGGAACGGTACAAACTGCCTGCGTATCAGAAAAACCTTTTTTAGGTATTGGTTTACAAAAAGAACAGGAATATAATATTAGCTGTTGCGTTGAATATGGAAATGCTCTTTCAATGAAACAAAAGCAATTAAAAAACAACGTTCTATTCAAAGAAAAAGTCAACGAACTATTAAAAAATCAACGTTACACTGTCCAAGCAAGAAAATTGCAGCAAGAGCTTGGTGAAATTAAGGGAAGTAGATTAGCTGCAGAAGAAATAGGCAAATTTTTAAATAAAGAATCGCAGTGTGACAAATACTCGATCTTATACATACTCAAGAAAATGTCTCATTGCACTAGAAGATATTACGATGAAGGAAGAGAAAAGCTTGGAAATAAAAATTTACAAATGTTTGTGTTAAAAAATATCAGTAAGTAAAAGGTTGGGACAGAAGAAGTTGCTTCTACCCCAACTGTTTATTCGGATACTAAAAGCCTGAAACATAACTTTTTGAGTTATGTTTCAGGCTTTTTTACTTTAGCTAAGTTTTAAGATGTCATGATCATTGGTAAAATCATTGGATGACGTTCAGTTTTTTCAAACAAGAACGGCTGTAATGCAGCAGTTATCGCATCACATAATTTTGCTTCTGTACAATTTTCATCACGTAGAGCTTCACGAATTGCATTGAATAATAAACGCTGTCCTTCATGAATCATTTCGCCTGATTCTCTCATATAGACAAATCCGCGAGATAAAATATCTGGACCAGCCAAAATTTCTTTATTTTTAATATCGACTGTAGCAACTGCTAAAACCAAACCTTCTTCAGATAGAATTCGGCGGTCACGCAAGACGACATTACCGATATCTCCAACACCGTTACCATCTACATAGACATCATTGGCATTGAAATGCCCAGCGATACGAGCATCATCAGCAGTTAAGGCTAACACATCACCATTTTCCATGATGAAACAATTGTTTGCTGGAACACCGACATCTTGTGCTAAGGATGCATGGATTTTCAACATTCTAAACTCACCGTGAACTGGTACAAAATATTTAGGTTTCATTAAACTCAACATTAATTTTTGTTCTTCTTGACCACCATGGCCAGAAGTATGGATATTATTGATCTTTCCATGAATAACTTCAGCACCCGCTTCTGAAAGCAAGTTGATCAGACGGTTAACGCTTGTTGTATTTCCAGGGATCGGTGAACTTGAAAAGATGACTGTATCTCCCGGTTGGACTGAAATTTGGCGGTGAGTTCCGTTAGCAATTCGGCTTAAAGCGGCCATCGGTTCACCTTGAGAGCCAGTACATAAAATCATTGTTTCGCCAGCAGGTAATTGGTTCAGCTCACTAGCATCAACAAACGTTCCTTTAGGTACATTAATATAGCCAAGCTGCTCGCCGTTAACGATTGCATTTTCCATGCTACGGCCAAATACTGCAATTTTTCGTCCCGTTGCCACAGCTGCATCCGCTGCTTGTTGTAGACGGAAAATATTGGAAGCAAAACTTGCAAAGATGATTCTACCTTCGATTTTTTCAAAAATCTTTAAAATAGAAGAACCAATCGTTTTTTCTGACTTGGTAAAAGTTGGAATTTCAGCATTTGTACTATCTGAAAGAAGACACAAAACACCTTCTTCACCTAATTTTGCCATTCGATGCAAGTTAGCTGGCTCACCAACTGGTGTAAAGTCAAACTTAAAATCGCCCGTTGCAACGATATTACCAGAAGGTGTCTTCACAACCACACCTAAAGCGTCAGGGATACTATGAGTCGTTCTAAAAAAGCTGATTGCTGTTTTGCGGAAACGAATCACAGTATCTTCATTGATTTCATGCATCTCAGCATCTCGCAATAAACCATGTTCATCCAATTTGTTTGTAATCAGAGCTAAAGCTAAAGGTCCAGCGTAGATCGGTATATTGGCTTGGCGCAATAAATAAGGAACGCCTCCGATATGATCTTCGTGTCCATGGGTGATAACCAAGGCTTTTACTTTGTGCAAGTTTTGAACGATGTAGCTATAATCAGGAATAACATAGTCGATCCCAAGCAAATCATCTTCTGGGAATTTGATCCCAGCATCAATAATGATGATCTCATCTTGAAATTGAACCCCATAAGTATTTTTCCCAATCTCGCCCAAACCGCCTATTGCAAAAACGCCGGTTTCATTGTTTTTTATATTTACTTTCATGTTAAAACTCCGTTAAAGAAAATTCCGCATGTTCTTTTTCATAAGCCAAGTGATTTTCATCAAGAGCTTGGATGTATTCAATATTGTATGGGGTATTTTCTTCTACTTGTTGACGAACGATAACATCGCTTTCTGACTCAACGTAAATCGATTTTGTATCTTCTCTTTTTGGGTTTCTTGTTTTTGTTTCTTGATAATAAACTTTATAAATCATAGTTTTTTTCTCCTTTATCTGCCAAAGCAGTTGATATTTATTTTTATATTTTCTTACTGTAATTTTGAACACAACAAAACGAGGTGGTTGTCCACCTTTAAAACAATTGTCATCAGAAACAGGAGTTAATGATGAAATGAAGCCTCGACTTTGCTCCACATTACTTGTTTTATGGAAACTTGTTTTCTTTCAACCGTCCCTTGTGTTGTGTTGTACAACAATTAAAGGTATTTTATCACAAAACAATGAATAAGTATAGAATCAGACTTGTTGCTTTAACGAAAACCTTATTATTTATTAGCTTCTTTTAAAGGTGTGATTTTCTTTTTATTAAAATACAAATTTAAACCAATCAGATGAGCTAAAAAAACGATAGCTAAAGTCGTTGTCATGAATAGATTACGAACGAGCAAACAAGGAATCGCAAAGATCACAAACAAAGTTGAAAATAATTTCACTCGGCCAAAGGGTGTGATTTTCTTTTCTATGATTGATTCTTGAATGTATTTTTTATAATAAGTTGATTCAATAAATTTACTATACAAAAAGTCAGAGCTGCGCATCCAAAAGAATGCAGTCAAAATATAAAAAATCGTTGTGGGTAAAATCGGTAGGAAAATGCCTAATGTTCCCAGTCCGAAGGTCAGACAACCTAAAGCCATATAAAGTATTTTCTTCATTAAATTGAACCATCACTTTCATTCTATAATTGTTGGAAAAAATAAAGTAATTACTATTATAACATAGTAAAAATTGTCCAGTTTATTCTTCTGAAGAAAAGTCTCTGATTTTTATTTAAATATAATTTACCTGACTATTAGTTTTATGCTATAGTGGGAGTACTGGATTAAAAATTGGGACAGGAGATGATTGATTGAAATTGATGTGGCGTTACACGATGAGATATAAAAAATTATTATTTTTAGATTTCATTTGTGTGTTTGGATTTATATTGATAGAACTTGGTTTACCAACGATTTTAGCACGAATGATCGATGTTGGGATCAAAAACAATGATTATAATTATGTAAAGCAGCAAGGTTTGTTGATGATAGGAATCACTGTTGTCGGTGTAGCAATGAATATTATGTTGGGCTATTTTGGCGCACGCATGACAACAAATATTGTTCGTGATATTCGTGATGATTTATTTGAAAAAGTACAGACTTTTTCCCATCGTGAATATGAAACGATCGGTGTATCATCATTGATCACCAGAACAACCAATGATGCATATCAAATCATGTTGTTTATGGGGAATATTTTGCGAATCGGTTTCATGACACCAATGATGTTTTTTGTCAGCTTATACATGGTCATGCGGACGAGTCCGTCCTTAGGTTGGTTTGTTTTAGGGGCCTTGCCATTTCTTTTGGCAGCAGTGGTATTAATTGCTAAGATATCAGAACCTCTATCGAACAAGCAGCAAAAAAACTTAGATGGGATCAACGGAATTTTAAGAGAGAATCTTTCTGGATTAAGAGTAATCCGTGCGTTTGTTAATGAGAAATTTGAAGAAAGTCGCTTTAGTAAAGTCAATGAAGAGTATACTAAAAGCTCTAAGAGCCTTTTTCGCTTGATGGCAGCGGCTCAACCAGGCTTCTTCTTCCTCTTTAATATCGTGATGGTATTGATTATCTGGAATGGGGCACTCCAAATCGATCAAGGCAGTTTATTAGTGGGTGACTTGATAGCATTTATTGAATACATTTTCCATGCACTATTTTCATTTATGTTATTTGCTAGTGTTTTCATGATGTATCCTCGTGCAGCCGTTTCTGCTCGCCGAATTCAAGAAGCCTTTGATATGGAGCCTGTGATTCGTGAAAATGAAGCAGGTATAACTGAAACAGAAACAAAAGGCTATTTAGAATTTAAAAATGTAACATTTGCTTATCCAGGGCATTCAGAAAGCCCAGTGATTCGAAATGTCAGCTTTACAGCATCTCCTGGTGAAACAGTAGCTTTTATTGGTAGTACAGGGAGCGGAAAATCAACATTGATCCAACTGATCCCTCGCTTCTATGATGTTTCAGAAGGCCAAGTTTTGTTGGACGGGGTAGATGTTCGTGACTATAAACTAAGTACTTTACGTGAAAAAATCGGTTATATTCCGCAAAAAGCGTTGCTATTTACTGGAACGATTGCAGAAAATATGCGTTATGGTAAAGAAGATGCTACGATTGAAGAGATGGAACAAGCAGCGGATATTGCTCAGGCAACGGAATTTATTTCACAAAAGCCTGAAGGATATGACGAGCTTCTTTCAGAAGGCGGAGCAAACTTTTCTGGTGGACAAAAACAACGGTTGGCGATTGCTAGAGCTGTCATCCGTCGCCCGGAAGTTTATATTTTTGATGATAGCTTTTCAGCACTAGATTACCAAACTGATGCGAATTTACGAGCTCGTTTGAAAAAGGAAACAACAGAATCAACTGTTTTGATCGTTGCTCAACGTGTTGGAACAATTATGCATGCGGATAAAATCATCGTCTTGAACGAAGGCGATGTTGTTGGTATCGGTACCCACCGCGAATTACTTGAGAATTGTCCTATCTATTATGATATTGCCGCTTCTCAATTGTCAGAGGAGGAATTAGCATGAAAAACGCACTTTCTTCCATTAGACGTTTAGGTAAGTATATCGATCCATATAAAGGAACGTTTATATTAGTGATTATCTTTACTGTTTTAACAGTTGCTTTTAATGCGGCTCTACCTTATGTTTCTGGACTTCCAATCACCGAGATTAGTAAGAATGTGGCTGAAGGGGCAGGACTAAATTATTCGTATATCATCCAGTGTTTGATTTGGATTTTAATTGTAGGGATCGGTTATTGTGTGGCACAATTTTTATCTGGTTATCTTATGGCCGCAGTCGTGCAGCATTCCATGCGTGATTTACGACGAGATATCGATGAAAAAATCAATCGTTTGCCGGTTTCTTATTTTGATAAAAATCAACAAGGAAATATTTTGTCTCGGGTGACTAATGACGTTGATGCAGTAAGTAATGCTATGCAGCAAAGTTTTATTAATATTGTTTCAGCTGTTTTAGGGATCGTAATGGCGATTGCAATGATGTTTTATATCAACTGGCTGATGGCATTGATTTCGATCGTGATGATTCCATTGTCGTTGTTTATTTCAAAAACGATTGTTGGGTTTTCACAGAAATATTTCCAAGGCATGCAAAATGCACTTGGGAATCTAAATGGATATGTGCAAGAGAATATGACAGGGTTTAGTGTCTTAAAGCTTTATGGACGTGAGAAAGAAACGTTAGATGGTTTTAAAAAGGTCAATCATAACTTAAATAGCTTTGGCTTTAAAGCAACTTTTATTTCTGGATTGATGTTGCCTCTTGTACAAATGACCGCTTATGGTACCTATATTGGTATGGCTGTCTTGGGGAGTTATTATGTGATCACAGGAGTTATTGTCGTTGGACAGCTACAAGCATTTATTCAATATATTTGGCAGATCAGTCAACCGATGGGGAATATTACACAGCTGTCCGCTGCACTTCAAAGTGCTTCTGCTGCGACGACACGTGTCTTTGAAATCTTAGATGAACCAGAAGAAGAGTTAAATGAGCACGATATTCCTTTACCAGAAAAAGTTCATGGTTCAGTTCAGTTTGATAATGTTAGCTTTAGTTATGATCCTAAAAAACCGTTGATCAGAAACTTAAATTTTGAAGTCAAAGCTGGTCAAACTGTGGCAATTGTTGGACCAACTGGCGCAGGGAAAACAACATTGATCAATCTATTGATGCGGTTTTACGATGTCAGTGATGGAGCAATCAAAATTGACGGAATCGATACGAAGAAAATGGATCGTAGTGACGTTCGCTCAGTCTTTGGCATGGTTTTACAAGATGCTTGGTTATATGAAGGGACGATCGCTGATAATATTCGTTTTGGTAAATTAGATGCGACTGATTATGAAGTGGTGGATGCAGCCAAAACGGCGAATGTGGACCATTTTATCCGTACAATGCCAGATGGCTACGAGATGGAAATCAATTCTGAAGGAGATAATGTTTCTTTAGGACAAAAACAATTGTTGACCATTGCAAGAGCCGTGATTTCTGATCCAAGAATCTTGATTTTAGATGAGGCAACAAGTTCTGTTGACACGCGTTTAGAAGCGCTGATTCAAAAAGCCATGGAGCGTGTGATGGAAGGTCGTACAAGTTTTGTGATTGCTCATCGCTTGTCAACGATTCGTGAAGCTGATTTGATTCTTGTAATGAATCAAGGAGCGATCATCGAAAAAGGGACGCATAATGAGTTATTAGAGCAAGGCGGCTTTTATGAAAAATTATACAATAGTCAATTTGCTGAAGACGGCGATTATGATTAAAGATGAGCAAGGAAGACACCTAGTTTGGGTGTCTTTTTTTCATTAAATGACTATTCAAAAAAGCGAACTGATCTAATAAACGTTAGAATCTGTTATACTTATAGTCAATAAGAAGAGGTGAAATGTATGACAAATGAATATTTTATTGCGCCAAGCGCCGACGTTTATGGCGACGTGAGGCTAGCAAAAGATACTAGTATTTGGTTTCAATCGGTGCTAAGAGGTGACAATAATTCAATTACGATTAATGCAGGAAGTAATGTTCAAGATAGCACTGTCATCCATGTTGATCAGGATGCCCCAGTCGTTATTGGAGAGAATGTCACAATTGGTCATCATTGTATGCTCCATGGGTGCAAAATAGAAGATGGCGCATTAATTGGCATGAGCTCAACTATTTTAAATCGCGCAACTATCGGGAAAAATAGTTTAATCGGAGCAGGATCTTTAGTCACAGAAGGTACTGAAATTCCAGCGAATGTTTTAGCGTTTGGCCGACCTGCCAAAGTCATTCGCCCTTTAACAAGAGAAGAGCTTCGGAAAAATAAAGAAAATGCGCAACATTATGTTGAACGATCAAAAGAATTTGCAGCAGATCAGTATCCAAGGCTAACTTAATAGTAAAACACCTGATAATGGATTAGTTATCAAGTCGATCAACGGCGAATTCACATTTAGTGTGTTGAACAATTGCTCAGCACGTATCTTTCGAAAAAAATATAGTTAGGTGTTAGGCTTAGTATTATAATAAAAGAAAGAAGTGAAGAGTAGATGTTTTTAAACGTCAGTGAGGAAGCACAGGTAAAATTGATGCCTTATCTTGAAGATAAGGCAATCATTGTCTTGGATTTAGATGATGGTGTTGGCAAATATTCTAAAATGGGTGTTTGTTCACTCGATACTAGTTTTCGTCTATTGCTACTGGATCAACTACAAGATAAATCAGATTTTGGTTTGACTTTAGATTCAGATATTGGTGCAATCTATATCAAGGATTACTCTAAACGCTATCTAGATGAAAAAATGACGCTGGAAATCGATCCACGTTTGCAAGTCTTTAAGCTAAAAAGTCCAAGTGGAGTCCTAGACGGTAATGTTCCAATTGTAGATTTGCGACCAGAAAAAAGTAAATAAATAAAAAAAGAACTGAGGCATAACTCTATGAGTTTTCCCTCAGTTCTTTAAATTTCGAACGAATCTCGGATCGATTCACCGTCTGTCCGAACCTCTATTAATCTGGTCTTTTCAAGTCAAATAATCCGTCGATATGAGCATAGGTATTACCAGCTAAACGGGCAATTGGATTAAAGGCTTTAGGTAAAATATATTCAGTTTCTTTATCAAAAATCGCTTCATCAAAATAGAAATCTGTTATTTCTACAATAAACAAATCAGTAATAATTTGATCTTCGTGATTTTTGATAGGAACATACTGGTAGAGACGTGCTTCCATTCGAATCGGTGCTGCTTTGATGCCAGGAACAGCAACTGATTTACTTGGTATCGTTGCTATCTTGTTGATAATGATTTCACTCTGATCAGCCTTCAAAGAGGCAGCTGTTTGATTCATCGACGCGACAACTTGATCATTGACTAAATGAATCACAAGTTCTTTAGTCGCCAGAATATTTTGGGCGGTGTCTTTTATTTCGCCGTTTCTTCTAATAATGGATAATGTTACTAATGGGATATCAGAAGCTGCAGCATTAAAAAAACTGAAAGGAGCAGCGTTGATCGTTTGAGTTTTATCATTCAATGTTGTGACCCATGCGATTGGGCGTGGAATGATACTGCCAGAAAGAAATTTATAGGCTTGTTTTGCTGATAAATTGTTTGTCGGGTAATGCAGCATTTTTCTTCTCCAATCCATTGTTTTTAACGTGCTTTATTTGCATCAGAAGTATCAAAAGGACGTACAAATTCTTCGATTTCTTTGCGTTTTCCTTCTAAAAATGGTGGTAAAGCTAATTTTTCACCTGCAGCCTCGTAGGTTTCATCTTCTAAGAAACCAGGACCATCAGTTGCTAGTTCAAATAAAATATGCGGAGCAGCTCTGAAATAATCAGATTTGAAGTAGAAACGTTCAACAAATCCGGAATTAGGGAATTGAAGCTGATTGATTTTATCGATCCAAAAGCGCAAAGCTTCTTGATCTGCAACACGAAGAGCTAAGTGATGGACATTACCAAAGCCTTCTTGCGCATCAGGCAAATCATCACGATGTTCAACGATAATACTAGCACCATTGCCACCTTCTCCTACTTCAAATAAATGGAAACGACCTTCGACATCAATCAGCTTAAATCCTAAAACGCCTACTAAAACACGTTGCATATGGTCAAAATCTGCTACGGTTACAAAAACAGGTCCCAATCCAGTTAAGGCATGCTCAGCAGGAACATCTGTTTTTTTCCATGCCGTGCCACTAGCAACACCTTGATTGTTTTCATCTGAAACCAATTGATATCTTTGATTATCAAAATCTTCGAATTCTAGATATTTCTTGCCGAAACGTTCTTGAATTTCGCCATGATCGATTTGATGTTCGTTAAAGCGGGTGACCCAGTAATCTAAAGAAGCATCATTTTTTACTCGGAACGATGTGCGAGAAATTGAGTTGGTTCCTTTAGTTCCTTTGGGAATCCCAGGGAAATCAAAAAATGTCATGTCTGTGCCGGCAGAACCAAGGTCATCTGCAAAAAATAAATGATACGTTTCAATATCGTCTTGGTTAACAGTTTTTTTGATCAGTCGTAAACCTAGCAGATCAGTGAAAAAACGATAAATCTTTTCTGCACTTGATGTCATGGCTGTAACATGGTGAATTCCGCGAATTTGTGTATTCATAATATAAAACCTCCGAATTGATAATTATTTTTATTTAACTTACTAAAAGTAAGTTTACATCTAAACTAATAAATAAGCAACCTTTTTTACTTTTCCTAACTATTGATAGAAAGATTAAAGAGGAGTACTATAAGATTACGAAGCTGTTAAAGAAGGTAGGGAGAATGATGGAAGAGAAAAAAACATTTCATGTCAATGGCTACATTGCATTGGTAGTATTGGTTATTTTACTTGTGATTGGTAGCTATTGTCTGTATATCGGGGTAATAGATGAACGCTTTAGTATGATCACGATCGGTATGGTGTTATGGGTGATTTCTGCGCTATTTTTAAGCTCGCTAACGATCGTTAGTCCCAATCAAGCCAAAGCCATTTTATTTTTTGGACAATATCTCGGCACGATCAAGGATAATGGTTTATTCGTCACGACGCCATTAACACAAAAAATCAATGTTTCGTTAAAGGTACGCAACTTCAATAGTTCATTGTTAAAAGTAAATGATTCTGATGGTAACCCAGTTGAAATTTCTGCTGTGGTGGTATTTAAAGTAGTTGATACAGCTAAAGCGTTGTTTGACGTTGATCGTTATCAAGATTTTGTAGAAATTCAAAGTGAAACTGCGATTCGTCACATTGCGACACAATATCCATATGATACGTTTAATGAAGACGACCTCACTTTACGTGGCAATACCAATGAAGTTTCAGAAGAAATGGCAAAAGAACTTCAAGAACGCTTAGCAGCAGCTGGCGTTGAAGTGATCGAAACCCGTTTGAACCACCTTGCATATGCGACTGAAATTGCAAGTGCGATGCTGCAAAGACAACAAGCCAAAGCCATTCTATCTGCGCGGCAAATCATTGTTGAAGGTGCGGTATCTATGACTCAAATGGCGTTAGAACAAATTGAAGATGGACAGGAAATAAATTTCACAGACGATCGCAAAGTTCAATTGATTAATAATCTGCTAGTATCAATCATTACAGATAAAGGAACGCAGCCGATAATCAACACTGGAGATGTTCATGAACGATAAACAAAAGAAAGTGAGCCTGGTATGAGCTATAAAACGATTTTATTTGATTTGGATGGCACGATCACGGACTCTGGTGAAGGAATTATGCACTCTGTCGTTTATGCCTTAAAAAAAATGAAGGTAAAGATACCTGATCAAAAAGAATTATATTCATTTATTGGTCCGCCATTAACTGATTCATTTAAACGACTCTATCATTTCGATGACCTAAAAGCGAGCTTGGCAGTGGAGTATTATCGTGACTATTATCAAAAACAGGGAATCTATGAAAATCACGTATATGCAGGAATTTCTGAATTATTGATTAACTTGAAAGCTGCTGGCTGCACTCTTTATATTGCAACATCTAAACCAGAGATTTATGCTAAACAAATTTTGACTCATTTTGATTTAAGCAGTTATTTCGATGGAATTTATGGCGCAAGTTTGGATGGCGGACGGTCAAGAAAAGGAGATGTTATTCAGTATGCACTAAAGAAGTCTGCAATTACTCACTTTGAAGAGACACTGATGGTTGGTGATCGCAGTCACGATATAATTGGGGCTAAAGAGAATAGACTAACTAGTATTGGTGTGTTGTATGGCTTCGGTGACCAAGCTGAGTTGGAACTTGCAGGTGCTGATTATATTGTTGAAACCCCTAAAGAGATTGAGAGAATAATTATAAACAATTAATGACAAAAGAGCGTTATGAGACTAAATGAACAGTATGACAGAAGCAATTTTTCTGTAACATGCTACTGTTTGATTCTCAAAACGCTCTTTTTTAAAATTATTCATTACTCCTTTGATAATCTGGGTAAAGTCTAATCAATCCATGAAAGAAACATATTCAACTATTATAAAACAATAAGCCTTTTTTTATTATTTGGTGAAAATGATGAGGTATTCTCAAATATTTTAATGAAATGCTTATAAATTGATAAAAGAAAACCCTTTCTTCGGTTATAATTAAGTTCAATAAATCACATGAAGGAGAGTCTTATGAGTAAAACAAAAACAGTTATTGTCGGTGCCAATCATGCAGGAATTGCTGCTGCAAACACATTGTTGGATACGTATCCAGATCAAGAAGTCGTAATGATCGACCGTAATACAAACCTTAGCTATTTAGGTTGTGGGACAGCGCTATGGGTAGGACGTCAAATTGAATCTTACGAGAATTTATTTTATACAAACAAAGAAGCATTTGAAGCCAAAGGTGCTAAAATTTACATGGAAACAACAGTAGAGCGTATTGATTTTGAACAAAAAACCGTTTTTTGTAAAAAGCATAATGGTGAAGAATTTACAGAAACCTATGACAAACTGATTTTAGCAACAGGATCAGCACCTATCAATCCTAACATCCCTGGAAGAGAGCTGAAAAATGTCGAATTTCTAAAACTTTTCCAAGACGGTCAAACTGTGGATGCAGCTATGGCTAAAGAAGAAGTTCAAACAGTTGCTGTGATTGGCGCAGGCTACATTGGTGTTGAGATTGCTGAAGCGGCGAAACGGCGTGGTAAGAAAGTTTTACTATTCGATGCAGCGGACAGATGTCTACCAAACTACTATGACAAATGGTTCACAGATGATATGGATAAAGTTCTAGCTGATAATGGCATCGAGCTTCATTACAATGAATTAGCTAAAGACTACAAAGGAACTGAAAAAGTTGAATCTATCGTCACAGACAAAGGAGAATATGCTGTCGATCTAGTTATCAATGCAATTGGTTTTAGGCCAAATAACGGATTAGGGAAAGACCACTTGGAATTGTTCGCTAATGGTGCTTACTCAGTGGATCTACACCAACAAACAAATGATCCCGATGTTTATGCAGTAGGAGATTGTTCAACGATCTTCTCAAATGCTGTACAACAAACAACGTATATTGCTTTAGCGACAAATGCTGTTCGTTCAGGAATCGTTGCCGCACATAATGTTGGCGGGACACCACTAGAATCAATCGGTGTTCAAGGCTCAAACGGCATTTCAATTTTTGGTTATCATATGGTTTCTACAGGATTAACGGTTCAAGAATCTGAAAAATTAGGCTTGAAAATAAAATATACTGAATTTGAAGATTTACAAAAACCTGGCTTCATGAAAGAAAACAACAACGTAAAAATTAGAATCGTATATGAAGAAGAGTCTCGTCGAATCGTGGGTGCTCAGATGGCTTCTTATGAAGATATCTCAATGGGAATTCACATGTTCTCCTTAGCAATCGAAGAAAAAGTCACGATCGATAAATTGAAATTACTAGATATTTTCTTCTTGCCGCACTTTAATCAACCCTATAACTATATTACAATGGCGGCACTTAGCGCTGAATAATCATGTTTTAGAGGCTGGGGACATAAGTCCTTAGCCTTATTTTAAACGTTTGAGAGAAAAAGCAAATCTTACAAGTTGGTGACTTTTTTCTAAAAAAGTTTAAATTTAAAAAGCTTTCATGTATAATAGTTAAAGTTAACGAAGATACATAAGAAAGTAAGGAGGATTTGTTTTGGCAGAAGATAACCAAAATAATCAAGATCATTCCAAGTCTTCATTCAAAGATCAGGTCTTGCGTTCTTTGCGGGGAGAAGAAATAGGCAATGATGATTCAGCTTCTTCTGAACACAATGCTCAGAACTTATCGCACAATAACGAAGCAGAATATAATCAAGTAGACCATGTTCAGTCTCATAAACAGGAAGAATCAGCACCATCAGAAGAAATATATTCAGTAGGTTCTCGTAGTGCAGAACATCATGCAAAACAAAATGAACAACCAGATTTTGCTGCAAAACCAGAACTGGAAAAGCATCAAGGTCCTAAAAATGAAGAATCGAATAAACGTACTAGAAAGAAAGAAGATCGAATCGTCAGCCGAATTGTATTGATTGTTGCCTCTGTGTTGATATTGGTGATCGCAATTTTTGGATTCACGTTCTATAAGTATGTTGATGCAGGTCTACAGCCGCTAGACAAGAAGAATTCAAAATTAGTTCAAGTGCATATTCCAGAAGATTCATCCAATAAGAAAATCGCGAATATTTTAGAAGAAAGCAAAGTGATTAAAAGTGGCTTAGTTTTTAACTATTATGCAAAGTTTAAAAATCTAACTGATTTTCAGGCTGGATACTATCAAATGTCGCCAGATATGACATTAGATGATATCGGTGCACTTTTAAGAGAAGGCGGAACAGCTGAACCAACCCAGCTTGCCGATGGCAAAGTCACAATTCCAGAAGGCTTTGATATTGAGAAAATCGGAGAGGCAATCGAAAAAAATACCGATTTTAAGAAAAATCAATTTATTGAATTGATGAAAGACCAAGCATTTTTTGATTCGATAAAGGAAAAATATCCGGAATTATTGGCAAGCGCAGCTGAAGCAAAAGATGTCCGTTATCGTTTGGAAGGCTACTTATTCCCAGCAACCTATGACTACTATAAAGAGTCTAAGTTAGAAGAGTTTGTTGAACAAATGATCGCTAAGTCTAATAGTGTGATGGAGCCCTTTATTCCAATGGTCCATGCAAAAGGGATGACAGTCCAACAAGTCTTGACATTAGCATCATTAGTAGAAAAAGAAGGGGTGAAAGAAGAAGACCGCAAGAAAATTGCCCAAGTTTTCTTTAATCGCGTAGCAGCGAATATGCCGTTACAATCTGATATTTCGATTTTATATGCTCTAGGTGAACACAAAGAATTAGTCACATATAAGGATTTAGAAGTCGATTCACCCTACAATCTTTATAAAAATACAGGGTATGGTCCAGGACCTTTCAATAGCCCTAGTGAACAAGCAATCAACGCTGTCTTAAATCCAGCACCAAATAATTATCTCTATTTTGTTGCTGATATCTCAACTGGAAATGTTTATTTTGCTGAAACGTATGAAGAACATCAAGAGTTTGTAGATAAATATGTGAACAATACTGATACTGAAAAAAGTGAATAGCTTATAAATTTGCGTATTATATTACGAGCCAACCTATTATTTAGGCGGCTCGTTTCGCTTTACTATAGAATAGGTGGATTATGATCCAAAAGGAATACTTTAAGAATCATCTGTTAAAAAAAGTTTAGCAGATTTATAAAAATTAAGTGAATATTATTTACAATTTGCTTAAAGCGTGGTACTCTTTTGTGGATTGAAAGCGGAATTTTTCAATGAAGATAAAAATAAAACATTGTAGTAAGTTAAGAAGGAGAAATTAACATGGTAGAAAAAGTATTTCCGATGACACTTGAAGGAAAAGAAAAATTAGAACAAGAATTAGAAGAACTAAAAACAGTTAAGCGAAAAGAAATCGTTGAACGTATAAAAATTGCAAGAAGTTTCGGTGATTTATCAGAAAACTCTGAGTACGAGTCTGCTAAAGATGAACAAGCATTTGTGGAAGGAAAAATCACTACATTAGAAAATATGATTCGTTTTGCACAAATCATTGATAATAATGGCGTCGATTCTGATGAAGTTTCGATTGGGAAAACTGTAACATTTATTGAATTACCTGATGGCGATGAAGAAGAATATACTATCGTAGGTAGCGCAGAAGCAGATCCTTTTTCAGGTAAAATTTCAAATGATTCACCAATTGCACAAGCATTAATTGGTAAACGATTAAACGATCAAGTCGCTATTGCAACTCCAGGTGGAGATATGCAAGTCAGAATTACAAAAGTCGGTTAATAAAACAATCAATAAGAACAAAGGGCGAGCCAAAGCTATCATTAGTTTTGACTTGCCCTTTAAACCTGAATAAATTATAGAGAGACTCTTGTCTGTATTTAAAATTAGGGCTAAAGTCCTATAGCAAAATGAGGCTTTAGCAACTAACATTAGTATGGGAATCAAGGTATACTAATTTCATAGGAAGGGGGATTATAATGAATAACCCATGGCGTTTTTTTATCGTAGTAGAAGCATTACTTTTTATATTAGCCTTATGGCAAATTATACATAACCCAGGTTTAGTAGTGGTATTAGTATTAGGTATCTTGAGTGCAGTTTATGCACTTAAAAAAGTACATCGCAGTAATTTCAATAATTTCCAGTTAGTATTGGGGATCATTTTGATTTTGATAGGAGTAATGAATAGCCCGGCATTTTGGTTGATGTTGGTTTTTGGTGTTTTATTTATTGGTCTAAAAGGTGTTGAAATCGCAGGAGTTGATATTACTCAACGAGCTCCGTGGCGAAAGAAACAAATGATCATGGTAGAAACAACGAATGTCGAACCTAAAAGCAGTCGCCGCTTTAAGCGTCCTTGGTTTGCCAATGAACGTATCGGGAGTAATGTTTATGAATGGGATGATATCAATATAGACGTGCTTTCTGGGGATACGATCGTTGACTTAGGCAATACCTTATTACCTAAAGATGATAGCATCATCATCATCCGCAAAGGCTTTGGCCGAACTAGAATTTTAGTTCCTCTTGGGGTTGCAGTTATGCTAGAACATTCGACATTTTATGGAAATGTTAATTTTGAAGAAGAAAAATATCATTTAAAAAATGAATCATTAAAACTCTATAGCCATGATTATGACACAAATAATCGCCGCCTAAAGATCATCACCAATACATTAGTCGGAGATTTAGAGGTGATCCGCGTATGATGGGGAAGATATCCAGACAGATGCTTTCACTATATGCCGCATGTAGTACATTTATTGTCGTTCTACTCACTCTGTTCTCTTATTTTCATTCAATCAAACAAAAAAATTGGATGTTGGAATTACTTCAAAGGAAAGTATTTTATATTCCTTTGATTTTCCATATGCTCTTGATCTCACTGTTAGTGGGATTATCAACATTTCTACTCGTATCTATTGTACAAAAAGCACAATATGGTAGAATTGAAGAAAAACTTCGTTTGTTAGCTCGAGGCAGTTACGAAAATCCTGTCATTACTAAAAGCGTACCACATGCGAGCAATGATCAATACATCGGCGAAGTCGATCATGATATTTTCAAAATTCGAACGAAATTATTGGAAATGTCAAAAGAATTGCAATTATTGAATAGTCGTCCACAAATCATGGATGGAGAGACAAAAGAGGAAATCTTAGAAGCGGAACGTCATCGTCTAGCTAGAGAACTTCATGATTCTGTCAGTCAGCAGTTATTTGCTGCGATGATGATGTTATCTGCTTTGAATGAACAAGCCCAGCGTAGTGATACGCTAGAGATGTTCCGTAAACAATTGGTAACTGTAACCGATATTATCAACGCCTCTCAATCTGAGATGCGTGCTTTGCTGCTTCATTTACGTCCTGTGAGCTTAGAAGGTAAGAGTTTACGTAAGGGAATTGAACAATTATTAAAAGAATTACAAACGAAAATCAAAATCGAATTGACTTGGGATGTTGAGGATGTTCATTTAAATAATAGTATCGAGGATCATTTATTCCGAATCGTACAAGAACTATTATCCAACACGCTTCGTCATGCAAAAGCAAAAGAACTTGAGGTATATCTTCATCAAGTAGACAAAAATGTTCTGTTGCGTTTAGTCGATGATGGTGTCGGTTTTGATATGAGTGAAAATGATAATAAGGCTGGAAGTTATGGCTTGAAAAATATTCGCGAACGTGTAGCAGGTATGGGCGGTATCGTGAAGATCATCAGTTTTAAAGGACAAGGGACAAGTGTTGAGATCAAAGTGCCTGTAATAAAGGAGGAAATGATAAGTGATCAAAGTAATGTTAGTAGATGACCATGAAATGGTGCGATTAGGAGTATCCTCATATTTGTCGATTCAAGAAGATATTGAAGTCGTTGGAGAAGCGGAAAATGGTCAGATCGGTTATGAAAAAGCCCTCGAATTACGACCAGATGTGATTTTAATGGATTTAGTCATGGATGTGATGGATGGGATCGAATCAACAAAAGCAATTTTAAAAGATTGGCCCCAAGCCCGTATCATTATTGTGACTAGTTTTATTGATGATGAAAAAGTCTATCCAGCCATTGAAGCTGGTGCTGCGGGCTACCTATTGAAGACCTCTACGGCACATGAAATTGCCAATGCCATACGTGCTATTGCTAGAGGTGAACGTGTGTTAGAACCAGAAGTAACGACTAAAATGATGGAACGCTTAACGAAAAAGCAAGAGCCAGTTTTACATGAGGATTTGACGAATCGTGAGCATGAAATTTTAATGTTGATTGCCAAAGGTCGTAGTAATCAGGAAATTGCAGATGAGTTATTTATTACGCTAAAAACAGTTAAAACACATGTCTCGAATATCTTAGCAAAACTAGATGTTGAAGATCGTACACAAGCGGCAATCTATGCATTTCAGCACGGTTTAGCAAAATAAAAAATAGACAACTACGGGTGAATAAGGCAATCTTGTTCACTTTTTTTAGTAGTAAAATAAGTACTCAGCAGTAACAAATAAAGTAGAAATAGTACGTACAACACGGAATGATTTACTGTTTCTGTTCAATTAGCTATCTGTTTGTTATACTTAAACTAAATCTAATGCTAGGAGAAATAAACATGAAGCAAAATTTTGCAATTATTGGTCTAGGAAGATTTGGTGGCAGCATTTGTCAAACGTTGATCGAGTCAGGTCAAGAAGTTTTGGCGATTGATAGTAATGAAGACCGAGTAAATGAATACATGAATATAGCAACCCACGCAGTTGTAGCAAATGCGCAAGATGAAGCAACATTGCGTTCTTTAGGAATTCGTAACTTCGATCATGTCGTTGTTGCAATCGGTGAAGATATTCAAGCGAGTATTTTAGTCACTTTGATGGTAAAGGAAATGGGTGTTCCAAACGTTTTAGCTAAAGCCGTGAATGAGTACCATGCCAGAGTATTAGAAAAGATTGGAGCTGACTTGGTTGTTCATCCTGAAAGAGACATGGGCATCAGAGTAGCACATAAATTAGTTTCTCGAAATATTTTAGACTATATCGAACTATCAAATGAAGTATCATTAGCAGAGGTTCGCGTATCAAATCCTAAATTTTATGGCAAAACACTGGGGGACTTGAATTTTCGTCAACGCTTTGGCTTGACCGTAGTGGCCATCCGCCGCTCAAAATCAGAAGTAATTGCTTCGCCAGCAGCTGAAGAGATGGTACGAGAAAATGATAACCTATTGGTAGTTGGCGAAACAGACGATGTTGATTTGCTGGATGAAAAGATGAATGAGTAAGGCCAAGCACTTTATTCTCTGAAAGACAAACTCTGTGCTAAAATAACAAGAGTGATAACTAGCTTTCATGTTAGGAGGAAATTGAAGATGAAATTAACAATTACGCCGCGTGCGCAACAATGGTTCAAAGAGGAAGTTGGTGTTACCTCGGATAGTGGTATTCGTTTTTACGGTAAAATTTACGGTAAGACAGATGTTCATGAAGGGTTTTCTATAGCCATGTCAGTAGAAGCGCCAGATCAACCACTTGTCAAAGAAGAGATTGAAGGCATTACTTATTTTATTGAAGAAACGGATGATTGGTTTTTTAAAGGGTATGATTTATTAGTGGATTATGATGAAGACAAAGATGAACCGAAATACAACTTTGCTGAAAATAAAGAAGATTTGAAACAATAAAAAATCAGCTTAGCTGGATGAAGTAAATTTTCAATAGTTTCTTTTATAGTAAAGAGCCTTAGACATAACTAGCAACTAGTTTTGTCCAAGGCTCGTTTTTTAACTAGATAATGAAGTCGATTTTTCTGTATATTTTTTATGTAACGTATCGATAAGATTCGCTTGATAATCAAGGGCATGTGATAATGGAATGACTTGGAAATTATCAGTTTGCTTGATTTTTTCTGGCAGCAATAGTTTTGATGCTGCTATGTAGAAATCATAATCATCGTCAGATGTTGAGGAGACAAAAGAAACGGTGACAAATGAAAGATGCTCTAAAAAATCAAAAAGAGGTTTCAAGAATATAGCATTCGGCGACAAAATAATTCCTACATTCAACTGATATTTAGGATTATTTCTTTCATAAAAAGGAAGGAGTAAATAAGAACAAATATAAACTAAATCTTCCAAACAATTCTTTATCCAAGCGAATTCTGGGAGTAAAATGATCTCAGCCAAGAATGATCGGACTTTTACTGAAAGTGGTTGATACAACGGATTTTGCTCTTTGATACATTTCTCCATAAAGTTAATGGCCAGTGGGAGTGAATCTTTCAATACAAAGTGATTGAGACAAGTAGTAAAGAGATTGGCATTTAGTAATTCTTTTATGTCATTAGATAATTTTTTCTCAGAAAATAAAGATTGATAAAAGCCTTCAAAGCGTTCAATCAAATTTCCTAAAGGCTGCTGGTCACTTCTCATATACTCTTTTACATAGCTTAGCCTAGGATCGTCTGCGTAAAAATAAATGCTCCAATAGAACATCATAAAGGAAAGAAAAGTAGCTTCTCTTTCTATGAATTGCTGAGGGATCTTCGATTGTTCCAGCTTTTTAATAAAAGACATATTTACTTTTGGAAAAGTTAATTGTTTGAAGGGAGGCTCGATAATGAAGTGTTTCTTTTTGATTCGTAATTGAGAAATTGTTGTTAGTAGATACCATTCTCTTGGTTCAGCATAAGTCATCCATTGATGGTCATGTGAATCAAACAGCTCAACCCCTCTTTTTGTTTCATCTAACGCTAAAAAAAGATCTTCCCCGCATGATGCGATCCAAAAAAAGTTTAGATAAACAATGCGAATCAAGTTTTCTTTCCCTGTAAGTTGGAGTTTGGAACAATTCAACTGAATATCGAAATCTTTTAAATAATTAATCAATGGTTGCAGTCTTCGAATAATCGAAGCCCGACTAATAAAATGATCTCTGCAAAAGTGTTCAATCGTATAATTATTTTCCGAAATTGTCGCAAGTAAAAACTTATAAGGTAAGCTTTTACGAAATAAAAATTGAGCGTATGGAATATCTCGCAGCTTGGATAAATCAATATGTACCTTTCCTTGATCGTTCAATAATTCAAGGTTTTGTTTCTCCATGAGATCCTCATGTATCTCAGCAAACAAAGAAATTAAACGAGCATAAGAAAAATCTGTGAACTGTTCAAAATAATGAATGCTATATGTACCATCTGCTGTAGCTAATAGTTGATTAAAAACACTGATCTTGCGTTGGGCAACATCATCTAATAAAATGTCTTCTAGCATATTTAGTCTCCTTTTAGTGATTTTGTTTAAAAGTTATTGCAATTTCTGATGATTAGTTTTACAAAGATAAATAGAGCATAAAAATTAATTCTCTTTATAATAACCATTTAATCTAGGGATTTCAATTATAAATTAGAAATCTAATAATTATTTAAAGTTACATTAATATTTTATTTGTAGTTTATATTGTTGCATCTATTGGAATTTATATATTTAAATTTATATCTAATTAAAAAATATGTGTTATTTATATAGTTTAAATTTGTTTTTTTCTGTATTTTATAGGAGGTTTCCCCCTTTCATTATGGTGAATACGTTTATACATAATTTTATTATTATTCAGTTAAGAATGTATGCTATAATCAAAAAAGAATACTTTTTTGGAGGAAATTTTATGCTATCGATTATTGTTCCTTGTTACAATGAAGAGGAGTCAATTCCATTGTTTTTTGATGAAGTGGAAAAAGTGAGTTCGGAAATACAACAGGATATAGAATACATATTTATTAATGATGGATCGACTGACCATACCTTAAGTACACTTAGAAAATTATATAAAGAGCATCCTGAAAAAGTACGTTATCTTTCTTTTTCCAGAAACTTTGGGAAAGAAGCTGGGTTGTATGCAGGGCTTAAGGAAGCAAATGGAAGCTTGGTAACTGTCATGGATGTAGATTTACAGGATCCGCCAGAGCTATTACCTCAGATGATCCAAATGCTAGAAACAAATCAAGAACTTGATTGTGTGGGTACCAGACGGGGAGATCGTGCCGGTGAACCGCCTATTCGTAGTTTTTTTGCGAAAATGTTTTATCGTTTAGTCAATAAAATTGGAGAAACTGAGATGGTTGATGGGGCACGTGATTTTCGTTTGATGACACGCCAAATGGTAGATGCGATTTTAGAATTAACTGAGTACAATCGTTTTTCAAAAGGCATTTTTAGTTGGGTCGGCTTTAATACAGCATATCTTTCCTATGAGAACCGCGAACGAGTAGCTGGAGCTACGTCTTGGTCTTTTTGGAGTTTACTAAGTTATTCGATCGATGGAATCGTTAATTTCTCAGAAGCACCATTAAATCTTGCTTCTTATATTGGGGCTTTTTCATGTGTGGGTTCAGTGATAACAATGTTTGTGATTTTCTTCAGAACAATCATTAAAGGAGATCCGACAAGTGGTTGGCCGTCGATGGTTTGTATTTTTTTATTTGTTGGGGGATTGCAGTTACTTTGTCTGGGGATCATTGGGAAATATATTGGGAAAATTTTCTTAGAGACAAAAAAACGGCCGATTTATCTGGTAAAAGAAACAGAAAAGGATCGGAAATTATAAAAAAACACTGATTCAACGCATTAGAGTGAGTGTGGAATCAGTGTTTTTTTGATCAATAGCCTTGATGCAAGGATATTTCATTTTTTACTAGTGTATGATCTTTTAGAAATTGTTTGAGGTTTTGCATAAATATTAGTGATAGTTTTGTTTTAAATTTAGGGGTTAACCCAGAAATATGAGGAGTGATCAAGACATTATCCATGTGCCATAATGGGCTGTCACTAGGTAACGGTTCCTCTTCAAAAACATCCAAAGCCGCAAAACGTAGATGACCCGTATTCAATGCATCAATCAAATCATTTGTATTGACAGAAGGTCCTCGCCCAACATTGACAAAAGCGGTTCCAGGCTTCATTGCAAGAAACAATCTTTCGTTATACATCTGATAAGTATCATCGGTCAAAGGGAGAATATTTACAACAATATCCATTTCATTGACAATCCGGCTGATATTTTTATGTGAGTAACATTCAATAAAACCATTTGTTGCATGACCAGATGTATTTACGCCATAAGTTTGGATTCCTAGTCCTTGTGAGAAAACAGCAAGCTGTTGTCCGATATGTCCCGTTCCAACGATCAACATTTTTTGCTCAGAAAGTTGCTGATAAGTGATATTTTCTCTTGTCCACTCATTTTTCGATTGGTTATTGATACTGGCTCGAATCCCACGGAATTCAGTCAATAATGTCCCTAAAACATGTTCTGATATAGATACGCTGTGAATGCCGCTAGCATTAGAAAGCAAGATTTTTTTATCAGCGAAACGCTTCAAATCGTAAGAGTCTACACCAGCTGAAATAGCTTGGACCCATTGTAGTCGACTTGATTCAGAAGCTAACAAACGTTGACCTAATTCTTTGTCCCAGCCAAGCATAATCTGGATATCGTCCTCTATCATTTGAGTTGTTTCTTTTTGAGCATCGATAATAGTATACGCAGGAGCAGCTCGCTTGATTGTTTCAACTTGCTCTTCTTTCAATTGTTCATACAGATAGATTATTGGTTGTCCCATGTTGATTCCTCCTCGCTACTTTATTGTAACAAAAAAGTATCCAAAACCAAAAAAGAGTGAACTGATAATCACATCATTCCACTCTTTTTTGGTTTTGGATTATATTTTTTCTCCGCGAGCATAAGCCGCAGCAAGAATATCGACTTCTTTCTTCAATTCATCGACCATGATTTCTTCTGGAACAGTTCGGATGATTTTCCCCTTTTTGAAAAGCATTCCCTTACCGTTTCCACCAGCAATCCCGATATCAGCTTCCCGCGCTTCACCAGGTCCATTAACAGCACAACCTAAAACCGCTACTTTGATGGGTGCTTTGATGGTTTCGATATATTCGTCAATTTCATTAGCGATTGGGATTAAATCGATTTCGATCCGTCCACAAGTTGGACAAGAAATTAATGTCGCAGCATTACTTGCCAAACCAAAAGCTTTTAAAACTTCTTTGGCGACTTTGATTTCTTCGACAGGATCGGCTGATAATGACACTCGACAAGTATTTCCAATACCTCGTGATAACAATGCCCCAAGACCAGCAGCTGATTTTATACCGCCAGAAAATTTTGTTCCAGCTTCTGTAATGCCTAAATGTAGCGGATAATCGAACGTTTGTGCTGCTAGAGTATAAGCTTCGACTGCTAAGTTAACATCACTTGCCTTCAATGAAACAATAATATCGTAAAAATCTAACTCTTCAAGTATCTCGATATGTTCAACAGCACTGGCTACCATGGCTTCTGCAGTTGGATACCCGTATTTTTGCAAGAATTTTTTCTCTAATGAACCAGCATTGACACCGATTCGGATTGGAATTCCTTTGGCCTTACAGGCTGTGACGACTTTTTCTACACGATCTTTACGACCAATATTTCCTGGATTGATTCGGATTTTGTCTACGCCTTGTTCGATAGCTTTTAGTGCTAAACGATAATCAAAATGGATGTCAGCAACTAAAGGAATCGAAATCTGACGTTTGATAGCACCTAAAGCTTCTGCTGCTGCCTCATCAGGGACTGCCACACGGACGATTTGACAACCAGCTTCTTCTAAGCGTTTGATTTGAGCTACAGTGCCATCGATATCATGTGTTTTTGTGGTACACATACTTTGAATAAACAACTCATCACTTCCGCCAATCGTTAAATCGCCAATCTTAACCTGACGAGTATTTTTACGATGGGTCAATTCTCCCATAATTAATTCTCTCCCTATTACTATGCATTTATTTTATAAGACATTTCTAAATAAGTATCATTTATGTTCCAGTTTCTTACATAATTATAAGCCAAATTATGTAAGAAATGTTTAAGATTCAATTCATTTGTTTTTATAAGTTAAACTAAAGGTGTTTCTCGCCGTTCCTCATTACGAATAGCAAAAAAGAAGATCAGTAATGAAGTGAAGACGATTAGGAAACTGTCATCAAATGAGCGAGTGAGAAAATGAAGAATACTACTGATGATCACAGGCAGTGTCGCACAATAAGTTGCGATTTTTAAACAATCTAAAAAACGTAATTTATACAAACGGATCTTACTATAAAGATTGGCACCGATAGTTATCATAAGTAAGTTGATGACCAAGTTGATGAAAGTGGGATACAACGTAACAATAAAGACAATTAACTTTATCCAAAAAGGGACATTTGCCTTATCTAAAGCTAGTTTCAACTCTTTACTATTCAAGCCGTCTAAAGTTCCTTTAGAATAGGGGACTTCAAATTGATTAGCGCCTAACAACGCATCGGCAGCACCTGAATTAGGCAAAGCTACAACAAATTCATCTTTCAAAAAACCTAGACCAACAGCGCTTCCTACGGAATCAGCTGCCACATCATTAAGAGTGCGTTTTCCATCTGGATCAAATGTAAAAATGATTGAGTTTGTCTGATAGATGAAACCTTCAGCTTCTTGAGAAGTTTGAAATTTTCCATCTGTAATGTTGAAATCAGGTAGTTTTGTAGCGATTTCTTGTCCATCACTCTTAATGTCGTTCATAATAGAAAATATTTGCTTTGTTATTGGCAAGGCAAGAATGATACTTAGAAAAAAAACATATAAAATAACTTTCCAAAAAGGCATTTTTTTTGCCTGATTGAGATCAGTTAATCTAAATAACGAGTGTTTAAAAAGCGTAAATGAATTCATGATTTCTCTCCTGACTTGAAATTGAGTATACACGTCATTTTAAAGGAGATATCAAGGAAAAACAAGTTTATATCAAACTTTGTAAGCAATTACTTTGAAGGTTGCCATAAAATCTGTTATGCTATAAATGTATGAAACTTTATACTTAATTAATGGAGGGATTTTTTATGACTTACACTTTACCAGATTTACCTTATGCTTATGATGCATTAGAACCTCACATCGATGTGGAAACAATGCATTTACACCATGACAAACACCATAACACTTATGTGACGAATTTAAATGCTGCAATCGAAAAGCATCCTGAATTAGGGACTAAATCAGTAGAAGAATTGATTGCTGATATGGATAGCATTCCTGAAGATATTCGTACAGCAGTACGTAATAATGGTGGCGGACATGCCAATCACTCATTCTTCTGGGAAATCATGGCACCAAATGCTGGTGGTGCGCCAACAGGCGACATCAAGGAGGCTATTGACGCCGCATTTGGTAGTTTTGATAAATTAAAAGAAGAATTTAAAACAGCTGCAACTGGACGCTTTGGTTCAGGTTGGGCATGGTTAGTTTTGAATAACGGTAAGCTAGAAATTACTTCAACTGCAAACCAAGACTCACCTTTAATGGATGGTAAAACACCAGTTTTAGGTTTAGACGTTTGGGAACATGCTTACTATTTAAATTACAAAAATGTACGTCCAGAGTACATTGATGCATTTTGGAACGTAGTAAACTGGGATGAAGTGAATAAACGCTTTGCAGCAGCTAAATAATTAAGAACAAAACAACGTTTTTAGAAACTTTTTGAGGAAAACAGTAAATTATGCTGTTTTCCTCTTTTTGTTTGTGGCATACTATTAGTTAGGAATATAAAATTAGGGAGAGTAAGGGAGAACTATAATGAAGATAACTATGCAAAAAGTTCATGGATCAGAAAATGATTTCTTTTTAATAGATGAAACGCAGTTGGATGAGCCCCTTACGGAAAAGAAAATCGACACTTTACGCACTCGTCTATGTGATAGAGAGACAGGTCTTTTAGGTGGTGCTGATGGCTTATTGCTAGTGGAAGAAGTACTAAATGGTGAATCACTCGCTAAGATGCGGGTGATCAATCGCGATGGTAGTGAAGCCAGTATGTGCGGGAACGGTTTACGTACTGTAGCTAGGTATTTAGCCGAAAAGTATAAAAAAAGCTCCTTTACTGTGGAGACTATGTTTGCTGACCTTAAAGTACGCAAGGCGCCTAATCTAGCGGAACAAGTAGTTACCTATCAAGTAGAAATTTCACCTGTTCGTTTTGAAGCAGCTGCGATTCCGATGCAGACTGAAAATAATACCATAATGGATGAAGTGATCCCAGAATTGTCTAACGATCTGAGATTTTCAGTAGTAGCTGTTCCTAATCCACATTTAATCACATTTGTAGACCGTCAAACTCTTATGGGAGAAGAATTTGAACGAATCGCGGCATATGTAAATGGTGTCAACCCACTATTTCCAGATGGAGTCAATGTGAGCTTTGTTGAGATATTAGGAAAAAATGAAATCTTTGTGCGCACGTTTGAACGTGGGGTTGGATTCACTAGCGCATGTGGAACTGCGATGTGTGCAAGCAGTCTAATGTATGTCCTGTTGAACGAAGGAGAATTCAGTGAACCGATTACTGTTAAAAATACTGGTGGCATGGTAAAAACTGTAGTTCATGAAGATGATTCAGATGGCTATTGGATGGAATTGATAGGGAACGCGACAATTACACATTTGGTATCTGGTTTACAGACTGATTTTTTAGAAGGTCACTTCAATAAAATAAGTGTTAAGGAAACTGTTGAACAAGCAGATTATTTGGCATTTTTAGCATCTATAAAATAGAGGCACAATAAGTATGAGGATTGGTATGTCCAAAATACAAAAGTTGGTTATTTAAAAGTAAGGTATCCCTAAAGGAGTGTAGTAGTGATAAAAAGTGGAAGGTTTGGTAGTAAGTCAGTAATGAAGGTCATCTATTTGATTGTAATCATCAGTTCAATTGGTATTTGTTTTTTAGGATTACAATCAAATGCTAATAAAGAACGTCAACGAAAAGTCGAATATGCAAAAACAACGATAAAAAATGAAACTGTAAAAATACAAAGACTTAATAAACAAATTCTTCAATTCTATCAAAATGATCAGGAAGAATTTTTAGTAGAGCCTGTTGATATGGAGAAATTAAAGGAAATGGAACGTGAAATCCTTTCTCTAAAAACAGAAGCAAAAGACTTCGATTTAAAAAGTAATGATTTTTCTGTAGATACTGTCGAAGTAACACAAGGAAAAAAAGAAATGACCACTAAAATAAAGAATCTTAAGAATAAAAAAGAAATACAAGAGCAAATAACCGCATTACTTGTTCATGCGCCAAACGACTGGACAGCTCAGACTATAGATATCATCATCAACGAGCTGGCGTCAGTTACAGCTATTTCTAAACTTCGTAGTAAAATCGCTGATTCTGAAAATGAGTGGAATAACGCCATCATTGCATTTTTAACTGAAATGGATACTCAAGTCAAATACTATTCTGATTTAAAACAAGAAATTACTGCTATGAGCAAAGATGGAGTATTGTCCGATAGTGTAACTATGGATAATTTTATTCTTATTTTTAATCAGTTAGATCAGATCAAAAATGAAACATTGAAAAAAGAGTTAGTTGATAAAATGGATGTAATTGACAACCTTCTAGAAAAGCAAGCGATGGGTGAAGTAATAGTAAATCAAGAAGAAATCCTGCCTAGTGAAGAACCTCTAGGATAAAGCTTTTTGGCTTGTTAGAATGAACTCTATCAATTATTTCAATAAATATTGAAATAATTGATAGCTATTCTGTACAAATAACCTTGTAGTTGCTTCAGCTAAAATCTATAATTATTTGTAAGTAGTTAATTGGAGGAAAAAATGGAAGAGACAATCAGTTTACAAGAATTAATCGGAGTATTAAAAAAACGTATCGGTCTAATCATCGTCAGTATGTTTTTAGGGTTAGGTGCCGCTGGAATATTAACATATTTTGTAATCACTCCTAAATACAGTTCTCAGGCGCAATTGATCGTGCGGTTACCGCAAAATGAAACAACCAACGTTAATGATATCAATGGAAATTTACAGATGATCAACACCTATAAGGATTTGATCAAAAGTGATACGGTAATGACCGAAGTACAGCAAAGAATGAAAACGGAGCATGATAATGATTTAACTGTTGAAGCTTTGGGTGAAAGTATCTCAGTAAATCAATCACAAAATTCTCAAATGTTTTCAATCGTTTCCAAAGTAACGGATCCACTTGTAGCACAAAATATTGCCAATCAGACTGCTTTGGTTTTCCAAGAACAAGCAAAAGATATGCTGAATGTAGACAAGATCACGATTATATCTGCGGCAACTGCAAATGTGAATCAAGTCTCACCAAACGACAAAATAAATCTAATGATTGGTTTGGCTTTAGGAATTATGTTCGGAATAGTTGTAGCTTTCATTTTAGAATTATTTGATAAAACAATCAAAGATGATAGTTTTGTAGAAGATGAGCTTGGCTTTACGATATTAGGTGTCGTACCTAATATGACAGCCAAGGAACTAAATGCAAAAGTAGTACGTAATCCATCGGTGTCTGATTCATTTGTGAATGATCCTAGAGGGCCGGCTAGAGACGTACCTAAACCTACCACAACAAAAGAAAATAGTAAGCCTGATAATTCTACCCCACCAATACGTAGAAGTCGTCCACGAGTTTAAAGGAGTATAGAATGACAAAAAATATAATAAGAGCGCAAAAAAAACAGAAAACAAAAGCTGTAAGTTTAATTACTTTAGCTGATAAATCTTCCCCTATTTCAGAACAATATCGAACGATTCGAACCAATATTCAGTACGCTATGGTAGATAGAGACTTAAAGACCTTGGTTATTACTTCTTCTGGCCCAAGTGAAGGAAAATCCACTACATCTGCAAATTTAGCGATTGTATTTGCAAATTCTGGTAAACGTGTCTTACTAGTGGATGCGGACATGCGCAAGCCTACAGTAGCCAAAACATTTACTTTAGATAATGCACGTGGATTGAGTACGTTATTAGGTAGCCGTGAAACGATGTTACATCAAGTGGTGCAACCTTCCGGAGTTGATAATTTATTTTTGATGGCAAGTGGCCCGAAACCACCTAATCCTTCAGAATTATTAGATTCTAGAAGAATGCAAGAATTGCTTCAGGAGTTAAAGCATCAATATGATTTGGTTATTTTTGATATGCCACCTGTTGTTGCGGTGACAGATGCACAAATCGTTTCATCAAAATCAGACGGTACGATTCTAGTGGTCCGTGAAAATGTTTCAAAGAGAGACTCTTTGCTGAAAGCGAAAAGCCTACTAGAGTTGGTGGATGCAAATATCCTAGGGGTTGTTTACAATGGGTCGAAAAGTATAGAAGATCAAGGATATTATTATGGATCATAAAAAAGAATAGAGAGGGGAAAGCCGATGATCGATTTACATTGCCATATATTGCCAGGTATTGATGATGGCGCCAAAACAATCGATGATTCCCTTGATATGGCACGGATGGCTGTTAAACAGGGAATCACACATATCCTTTGTACGCCGCATCATAATAATGGTAAATACGATAACCCAGCTGAGCAGGTCATTACCCACGTGGCAACTTTACAAAAAGAATTAGATCAGCGGAGTATCCCACTTACTTTATATGAAGGACAAGAAGTACGGATCAGTGGAGATCTACTGGAACAAATTCAGACAAATGATATTTTATTTACAGATCTTGAAAATCGATATATTCTAATTGAGTTTCCGACTAACGATATCCCTGCCTATACGGAACGATTATTTTTTGAGCTACTAAAAGCGGGGCACATTCCGGTGATCGTTCATCCAGAAAGAAACAGTAAATTTATTGAAGATCCTAATCGATTATTGCCGTTCTTAGAGATGGGGATACTCACTCAATTAACAGCTCCAAGTTACGTTGGTGTTTTTGGAAAACAGATTGAGCGTATAGCCAAACAAATGGTTTCACACAATATGATTTATATGATGGCTTCTGATGCCCACAACATAAAAAAACGCGGTTTTTTTATGAAAAAAGCTTATGATGCTATTGAGAAAGATATGGGCGTGGAACATGTGGCGGTTATGCAGCAAATGGCTAAAGATGTCTTGAATGGGGATGGTATCCAAAGACCTATTTTTAGAGAGATTAAAAAGAAAAAATTTGGTTTATTTTAGAGATAACAAATAATTAAATGATTTTATATATTGTTGTTGGTATGTTTTTAATACATAGTTGTTGGTATGATCAAATCAGGGCTAAAAGGGGTGCTTAATTTGGAGGGGAAGTTTGTAAATGTTGGTAAAGACAAAGAGAAAAAACAAGCATATATAAAAAGAAGTAATGAATCTAACAATTCGCATTTAGAAAGAGATTTTGCACAACGATCTTTATCTTTTCGTATATCAAAAAGAGGATTAGATATTTTAGGAAGTTTAATAGGACTTATATGCTTTAGTCCTTTATTTCTCATAGTAGCTTTTTTAATAAAAAAAGAAGATTCAAAAGGTCACGTGTTATTTGCGCAACAACGAGTCGGTAAAAATGGAAAGCCGTTTATTATGTATAAATTTCGTTCTATGTGTACTGATGCAGAGAAGAAATTAGATGAGCTATTGGAATATAACGAAATTGAAGGTGCAATGTTTAAAATAAAAAAAGACCCTAGGGTGACCAAGATCGGGAAAAAGTTACGTCAAACAAGCATAGATGAGTTACCTCAGCTTTGGAATGTTTTGAAAGGTGACATGACATTAGTAGGACCAAGACCTCCACTAGAAAGAGAAGTTAAAGAGTACAGTCAACATGACATGCTAAGACTGACTGTTAAACCTGGTTGTACAGGATTGTGGCAAATATGCGGCAGAAATGACATTCATTTTGACGACATGGTGGAACTTGATTTAGAGTACATCGCGAATCCTTCTTTAATGAGTGATATTAAAATTATTTTTGCAACAGCCAAAACTATGCTATCAATTAATTCAAATAGTAATGGTGCATATTGAACAATTTATGTTAAGAAAAAATAGGAGTTCAACACTGATGAATAATGAAAAAAAAGTAATTAGAGTTGCTATGATTATGGGAAAGATGATTGGGGGGGGAATTGAAGCTGTTGTAATGAATTATTATCGTCATCTTGATCATTCTAAAATTCAATTCGATTTTATTATAGATAATGATTCAACGATTGTTCCAAGAAAAGAAATTCAACAATTTGGTGGTCGTATTATTGAAATCTCACCCTATCAATCAATACTAAACTATAGTAAAGATTTAGAAAAGTTATTTAGAAAAGAAAAATATACGATTGTTCATTCACACATAAATTCATTAAGTGTGTTTCCATTAAGAATTGCTAAAAAATGTGGTATTCCTATACGAATTGCGCATAATCATAGTACCGCGGCTCCAGGTGAAATAAAGAAAAATATTTTGAAATATACATTAAGGTTATTCTCCACTGTGTATCCTACACATTATGCAGCACCCACTTTGTACGCTGGACAATGGCTATTTGGAAAAAAAATTGCGAATAATCAATTGGAAATAATAAATAATGCGATTGACCTTCAACATTTCGCTTATGATGTTGAAACCAGAAATAAATTCAGAGAACAATTTGGATATTCTGAAAATGAGTTTGTCGTCGGAAATATCGGTCGTTTTGTTTGGCAAAAAAACCAATTATTTATTATCGAATTGTTCAACGAATTATTAAAGCAAAGAAAAGAAGCAAGGCTTCTTTTAGTTGGTGAGGGACCTTTAAAGGAAGTATTAGAAAAAAAAATTTCTGAATTAGGGATAGCGGATGAGGTAACGTTTGTTTCAAATACTAAAAATGTCAATGTATACTATCAAATTATGGATATTTTTTTGTTTCCTTCAAATTATGAAGGATTAGGGATGGTTGCAGTGGAGGCTCAAGTTGCTGGATTGCCAGTGATAGCTTCTGAAAAAGTTCCTGTAGATGCAAAAATATCGAATAATTATTGGCAAATTAATTTAAGTGCTGGAAAAAAAGCATGGTTAGAGTGTTTAAAATCAGTAAAAGTAGATAATAGAGAAAGTTACATAAATGATGCTGAAAAAAAGGGATATAATATTAATAACGCTACGCCCAAATTGATGAATTACTATAGGCATCTTTTTGAGGAAAATGATAGGTAATTTATTTTTTCTAAATGTTAATATGATATGCATGGATATGCAAGATGAATAGAAATTAATGGAGGACTTATTATGGTTAAAGTAGCAGTATTTATGTCTACTTATAATGGGGAAAAATATTTAAGAGAACAAATTGAATCAATACTTGCCCAAAAACATGTAAAAGTATTTTTGTATGTTCGAGATGATGGTTCATCTGACACAACGGTCGATATCTTGAAAGAATTCAAAGAAAATAAAAAATTAGAATTCTATGTTGGAGAAAATATTAACTACGGAAAAAGTTTTTGGGAATTGATGCTAAAATATGGTGAAGCTGAGAAGTTTGATTATTTTGCTTTCTCTGATCAAGATGATTATTGGGAACCTGTTAAGCTTTTTAAGGCATTAGATCTATTAGGCAGTAATGCTCATCCAAAACTATACTTCTCAAATATGGAATTTGTTTCAAGTGATTTGAAGAGTATCGGGCTAAAGAAGTTTGACAATATGAGAATTTCTTTGGGAAGTGAGATGATTCGACACCGAGTTGCTGGGTGTACATATGTATTTAACAAATCATTATTTGAATTTGCTAAATATGTGGATTTTACTTCATTTAAAAAGAAATTTGAACATGATGTGTGGCTATATATTTTATGTTTATCTGTTGAAGGTGAAGTAATTCGTGATAAATCTAGTTATATAAAGTACAGGCAACATAGTGATAATGTTACAGGTCATAGACAAGGACTTATCAAAAGAATGAGGAGAGAAGTTCTGTCTCATTATTTATATCAAGAAAAGAAGAATCTGAAACAAAGTTATTTTCTTTGTCTGTATAAACATTATGAAGACTATATAAGTAACGAAAATAAAAAAATTATAGAACAAGTGATAAATTATAAAACAAATTTAGGCAGTAAAATTAATCTATTAAAGAACAAAGACTTTAGAAGTGGTAATTTTGTTTTTGATACTATTTCAATTTTAGAAGTTTTCTTTGGGGTATATTAAGGAAGTGAAGTAAATGAGAGGTGTATATTTATCGCCAAATGTTTCGCATAATCCTGGGATAAATCAAAAAGTTCTGAATCAAGTAGAAGCCTTTAAGGAAACTGGAGCGGACATTTGTTTAATCATGGATAATAGGAGTGGGAAGTTAAAAAAATTACAAACTGCTATGCCTATTTTTAGTAAGCAATTTGATCGTTTTTTTCCAAAAAAACTAAATAATTACGATTTTGTGTATATCAGAAAACCTTACTATTTTGATTTTGATTTTATACGAAAGTTGTCAACAGTAAAAAAAAGTGGAACTCAAATTATTTTAGAAATACCAACTTATCCATATGATAGTGAATTTAAACATAAAATTTTAATGTTTCCTACGGTATTAAAAGATAAATTGTCAAGAAAAATGTTAAAACGATATGTTTCTCGAATAGTGACTTTTTCTGATGACGAAGAAATCTTTGGTATTAAAACAATTCAAACATTTAATGCATTTGATTTTAAAAGTACTAACTTATCAAAGAAAGTAAATTATAGCAGTAAAATGGAGATAACGCTAATAGCAGTGGCTAATATAGAAAATTGGCATGGTTACGATAGATTAATAATAGGACTTTCAGAATATTATTTAAATAAAAAGGATGATGATCCTGATTTTAAAATATTTATAGTTGGTGGAGGTAATAAGAAGATCATTCAACTTTATAAAAAGATGATTTTTGATAATGATTTAACTGATAGAATTATTTTGACAGATAAAAAAACAGGGAAAGAATTAGATGAGTTGTTCTCATCAGCTGATATTGGTGTTGATTCGTTAGGAAGACATAGAAGCAAAGTGTATTATAATAGTTCACTAAAAGGCAAAGAATATTTAGGCAGAGGCTTGCCTATAATTTCCGGTGTTGAGACTGAATTGGATAATCCAAAATATAATTTTCCCTATTACATGAGAGTTTCAGCAGATGATTCGCCGATAAATTTCAAGGATATTATACTTTTTTTTGAAAAAATACACGATAATAAAAATGCATACTCTATCAAAAAATTTGGGGAAGAAAACTTTAGTTTTCAGGCATCCGTAAAACCGGTAATTGATTATTTAAAGGAAAATGAAGGAAAACACAGTTATGAATAAAGACAAATTAAAAAATATAATCCCTATTTTATTATTGTTATTTTTTTCTTTAAAACAAATTATTGTCAACTATTCAACAATCAATCAATACCATATATATTCAAAACTAAATCATACATTGACTTTTGGTATTGTTTTTTTACTAGTATTTTTCATAATATTTTTTTGTCAATATAAAATTAAACAATATGCTGCTATAACCTTTATTGGAATCATGATCGTAGTTTCTAGTTTTATAACAAAAGATTTGGCTATAGTAGTGTTTTACTTGTTTGTTTTAGCATTGAAAAATATAGACTATAAGAAAATAGTGAAAACAATCTGCTTTTCCCAAATCACTGGTGTAAGTCTAATACTTATGTTATTTAACTTAGGACTTATTGATGAAAGAATTTCTACAAGGTTGGGTATTGTGAGAAGGAGTTATGGTTTTGGTCACCCAGCTTTTCTATCGACATTTTATTTAATGATTGTTATGGAACTATTTTATCTCTATGAAAATAAGATTAAATACTACCATATAATCATTGTAGTGATTTTAGCAGAAATAATCGATAGAACGACTGATGGAAGGACAAATATGTATTGTTTGTTTTTATTTCTATTTTTATTTGTCATTAGAAAGTCGTTTCGCAAAATTTTAGATTTAAAGACAATAATGTATGTAACAAATTACATCTTTCTATTTTTAGCTTTACTTTGTTCTGTCTATTTAGCAGCAAAATTTAATCCTTATAATATTTTGGAAGCGAAGCTAAATTCAATCTTATCTAATAGACTGTATCTATCTAATTACTTTTGGAATAACTATGGTCCGAGTTTATTTGGTCAACCATTGAAATTTATTTCAACTTTAGAAGGTAGTCTGACAGGTCAGAGCGTATTGATTCTAGATAATTTTTATTTGAATTTAGTTATTAAATTTGGTTTAGTCATGACTGGTTTATTTGTGGGATTTGTATTGAAGTTGTTGAAATTACTTTACTTAAGAGAAGAGACAACTTTGTTAATCATAGTATTTGTTTTTCTAGTATACTCATTAATATCGCCTATAATTATAAACTTGGAGCTTAATTTTATCTTCTTTGCTGGCGTTTTTATATTTCAAAAACAATATAATCCCAAAAATGAACAGTTCAACTAAGCTGAACTATGTTACTCCAAAATATAAAAATATTAGAGGTGAGTAAAGTGGAGAAAGAAAAAATAGAAATAGTTTTCAGTAAACTACTCTCTATCCCTAAATCAATTTTTTGGAATTTTAGACTACTTCCTTTTAAACAAGCGCTACGTTTACCATTGTTATTTCACTTTAAAACTAGGATGTATGTGAATAAGGGAACTATGATTTTATTAAAAGATGCTAAATTATTCAATTTTTCTTTTGGCTTTGGCGGTTCACTTGGTGTTGCTAGAAATAAAGAGTCCTTCTTTATAGTTAGAAATAGCGGAACATTGAAAATAAAGGGTAAAAGTACATTTGCTGCAGGTTCTTCCATTCGTGTTGAAGAAGGGGTCTTGGAAATTGGGGCTAATTTTAATGCAAATAAAAATTGTTATATAAGTGTTTTTAAAAAGGTAATAATTGGTGAACAAGTTTTATTAGGTTGGAATGTTACTTTAATTGATAACGATGGTCATACAATTGACAGTAATCAAAATGTAGGTGAGATTCATATATCCAACGATTGTTGGATAGCAGCAAATAGTTATATTTTAAAGAATGTAAGTTTAGGATCAGGAAATGTCGTGGCAGCCCGAAGTCTGGTGACGTCATCTCTTATGAAGCAAGGTACACCAAGTAGGTCAGTTATTGCAGGACATCCTGCAAAGGTCATTAAGACAAATATAGTTTGGAGAGAGTAGAAAAGTGAAAGATAGTTTGGGACAATGTCCGTTAGTTTCAATCATTATGCCAGTTTATAATGTTGGAAGATACTTAGAGGATTCTCTAAAAAGTGTTGAAAAACAAACTTATGCCAACATACAGTTGATTATTGTAAATGATGGTAGTACAGATAGTAGTGGTAACATCATCAAACGATTTATTAAGTCTACTAAATTAACTAATTTGATTTATATAGAGCAAGAAAATGCAGGCCTTTCCGAAGCGAGAAATACAGCGATTAAAAGAGTAGATGGAAAGTACACTTACTTTTTTGACTCCGATGATATTTTAAATGCTAAAGCTATAAAAAAAAGTGTTGAGTTTATGGAAAAAAAGAATATTGATTTACTTATGTTCTGTGCTGAAGCTTTTATTGAAAATGAGCATAGCTATCAAAGTAAGTATGTATTTAGACCTAAACAGCTTAAAAGTGAAGCTGTCTATTCTAAACAGGAATATATTTTTAAAATGAAAAATGAAAGATTTTCTGCTGTATGGTTATATTTATATAGAACTGAAATAATAAAAAGGAATTCACTTTGTTTTTATCCAGATATATATTTTGAAGATGCGTTATTTACCCCTATTGCGTATTACTATATGAATACTGTAGGTTTTTTATCAGATGTTTTTGTCTATCATAGAATAAATCCTCAATCTATAACAATGCGAGATGATAAGGATGAATATAAAGTTTCATCTTATCTAACTGTATTAAAAGAATTAGATTTATTTGTTAAAATGAATGTAGCTGACAAGTGGTTAATCAATTATTATTCGAAGCAACAAATGTTTACAGTAAGAGAGATTCGAAATTTTTCTATACTGGATAAAGTACATATAAGAACTTTATGTAAAAACTATAATATTGGTTTTGATGTTATTTATGAGTTGAAATCAAGAATAAAAAAAATAGTTAGAAAAGTTTAGAATGGGGAGTAAAAATGTCTCATAAATCTAGAATTCACTATTCCGTACTGAATTCCTCAATATCAGGGGGAATTTATGTTCTGAAAATGCTTGCTCAATTTATTTCCAGAAGTCTTTTTATTTATTTTTTGGGTAAAGAACTTTTGGGGTTAAATGGCCTATTTACGAGTATTTTGAATATGCTTTCTTTGACAGAGCTCGGCATAGGTACATCGATTATATATTCTCTTTACAAACCTTTAAATGAGAAAGATGATCATCAAATTAAGGCACTGATGTCCCTATATAAAAAAATCTATACAACCATAGGTATAATTGTTGGTATTCTAGGGTTAATGTTAGTTCCATTCTTACATATTTTTATAGAAAGTGCTTCAGAAATAAATGGATTATACTACTATTATATATTGTTTTTATTAAATTCTGTTATAAGCTATTTTTTTACATATAATCGTTCTTTATTGAATGCAGATCAAAGAAGTTACATATCAGCAATCAATGATTTCATATTTCAATTATTGGTGATTATTGTTCAAGCTTTCGTTCTTTTTTTAGGAAAAGGTTATGCATTTTTTTTGATTGTTCAAATTGTTGGGACTTTACTAAGTAATATTACGATTTCTATTAGAGTGAATAAAGAGTTTCATTATTTGAAAGATGTTCCGATAATGAAGCTGCCAAAAGAAACTGTAGCCACTTTAAAAAAAAATACCATTGGTAATCTATCGTCAAAAATAGGACAAATTATTGTTAATGGAACTGACAGTTTATTGATCTCAATATTTGTAAGTTTGGCATCAGTAGGAATATACTCAAATTATTTTTTGATAGTCTCAAGCGTACAACAATTATGTGTTCAAATTACCAACTCAATAACTGCAAGTATTGGTAATGTGGCTGTTGCCGGGGACGAGGAACATGGTTTCGCGGTGTATAAAAAACATTATTTTGTGAGCTTTTCTTTATTATACTTTTCATCGACTAGTTTAATGATTGCCTTAGATCCATTTATACATTTATGGTTAGGTAGTTCATACCTCTTATCAAAAGCAACAATGCTTGCTATAGTTGTAAATTTCATTGTAAAACTTTTTAGGCAAACTCCACTTGTATTTATTGATGCATATGGCTTAGCTTGGATACAAAGATGGAAAGCAATAGTTGAATCCATTGCAAATCTAACTTTTTCTTTGCTTTTTCTTATAGTTTTTGATTTAGGAATTGTTGGGGTGATGTTAGGGACAATCCTTTCTTCTTTGATGACTGTTTCTTGGTACGAACCATATGTAGTCTTCAAATATGGAATAAACAAACCGTTTGGAACTTATCTAAGAATCACAAGTAGATATCTTTTGATATTATTGTTTACATTACTACTAACCTATAGTGTAAATAATCAAATTGAGATTTTGGGAATTGTGGGGTTATTAATCAGATTAAGCGTAGGTTTAGTTATCGCGCTGTTGATTTATCTAATAGTATTTAAAAATGATGATGAGTTTTTATCAATTATGTTAATAATAAAAAAATTGCTGAAGCGATAGTTCCACTTTTTTAAAACAATGTAAGTCCACTGATTAGTGGAATCCAAAGAAAAAACAATAATCGGATCATTGGTCGTTATTTTACAAATACATTAAGATATCATGCCAATTCTTCAAAAATGTTGCTAGGTGCTTAAAATTGTGAGAAAATAGACATCATGAATTATTCTTGCAAAAAATGAGGAAGTGTCTTATGAAATTATGGAAAAAAGTAATATTGACCGTTTTAGGATTGGTTCTTATATCAGTTGCGGGATTTTGTGCATACGGGATTAAAATGTATTCTGATGCAACCTATACTGTAAAAGGGGTTTATGAATCGATTGACCGGACTTCTAAAAGAAGAGAAGCGGCCGTAAATATCGATGCACAAGAACCTTTCTCTGTTTTATTAATGGGAATCGATACTGGAGATTTAGGCCGTACAGAGCAAGGCCGCTCAGATACTACGATGGTAGTTACTATTAATCCTAAAGAAAAGAAATCGACGATGATCAGTTTAGATCGAGATATATTGACTGAGATTGTTGGTAATGGGACAGAAGATAAACTAAATCATGCCTACGCATTTGGTGGAGCTAAAATGGCGATTGATACAGTATCAGAGTTACTGGATATTCCAATCGATAATTATGTATCGATCAATATGAAGGGACTAAAAGATTTGATTGATGCTGTAGGAGGAATTGAAGTTGATAATACATTAGGTGAGTTCACCTTGGATGGTATTGTTGTCCCAGCAGGTAAAATCACGCTAGATGGTGAGACTGGGTTGGCATATGCGCGTATGCGTAAAGAAGATCCTGATGGAGATATAGGGCGTCAACGTCGTCAAAGAGAAGTTGTTGAAAAAATTGTCAACAAAATTATCAGTTTAGACGGTTTAACAAAGTATAGAAAAATTTTGGATGCGGTAAAAGATAATGTGAAAACTGATTTAACTTGGGACAATATGGTAGATATTCAAAAGAAATATATGCCTGCTTTTAAAAATATCGATTCATTGCAATTAGATGGAGAAGGTACAGAAATTGATAGTATTTATTATCAATTATTAGATCCAACTAAATTATATGAAACTCAAACTGAGCTACGTGCGCAATTGGGTATGGCAAAAAATGAAGAGATGCAAGCTAGAGATACTAGCAATTACAATAATTACGCTGGTGGGAATACTGCTGCATATGGTGGCACTTCAACGGATACTACTAATTATGGTTATGATCCAAATACGTATGTTGATCCGAATACTGGTGTAGTGGATTCTACTTATACAAATCAAGAGGAAGCTGTTTATCCAGATAATGGTTATTAATTATATAACTTCTATTTTCGAAAGAGAATAGAAGTTTTTTTATTTTCACTCACTTTAGACTAGAATTCTTTTTTATAGGGTGTTATAATTGGACTATACCAAATAAGAATACGAGGGAGTAACTTGCAATGGAAATTATCAAAGTAGCGAACGCTGAAGAAGGCGGAAAAAAAGCATTTGAACTGATCAAAGAAGGCATGAGTAATGGTGCAAAAGTATTAGGACTTGCGACAGGCAGCACGCCAGAAACATTATATAAAGAAATGACTGCAAGCGATTTGGATTTTTCTGAGATGACTTCTGTGAATTTAGATGAATATGTTGGCTTAGGCGGAGAAGACGATCAAAGCTATCGTTACTTCATGAATGATCAACTATTTAACAAAAAACCATTTAAAAACACCTACGTACCAAACGGAAAAGCAGAAGATTTAGCAGCTGAATGTAAGCACTATGAAGGGATTATCGACGATAATCCAATCGACATTCAAATTCTAGGTATTGGACAAAATGGGCATATTGGGTTTAACGAGCCAGGGACACCACTAGATAGTTTGACTCATGTAGTTGAATTAACTGAGTCTACAATTAATGCGAACAAACGTAATTTTGAAAAAGTTGAAGATGTACCAACTAGAGCTGTTTCAATGGGAATCGGCTCAATCATGAAAGGCAAAAAAATGATTTTAATGGCATATGGATCAGCAAAGGCTGATGCGATCAAAGGAATGATCGATGGACCTGTTTCTGTTGACTTACCAGCAAGTGCGTTACAAAATCATTCAGATGTTGTTGTCATCATTGATGAAGAGGCTGCTAGTAAATTATAAAAATATGAAGCTGTGATCACAGGATTAATTCCTTTGATCACAGCTTTTTTTGATGAAACTAAGCATCATTCTCTCAATTCAAATTAGTGCTATAATAGGATAGAAGATCAATAGGAGGATTGAGTATGGTGGATATAATTTTAACAGTTCCGGAAATCATTATAAGACTATGTTTGGCAATGCTGATTGGTGGAGTCATTGGATTTGAACGCCAATACAAAAATCGCCCAGCTGGTATGCGGACACATATTTTAGTTTGCATGGGAGCAACGATCATTGCATTAATTCAAGTTGAAATCGCTGCTAGTGCTTTGCAAGATGCGATTAATCATCCAGAGTTAACTGGTGTGATCCGCTCCGACCAAGCAAGACTAATTGCACAAGTTGTTAGTGGAATCGGTTTTTTAGGTGCAGGAACGATCATAGTGACGAAACAGTCCGTTACCGGCTTGACCACAGCCGCATCCTTATGGGCTGTCGCAGGTTTAGGAATTGCGATTGGTATGGGTTACTATGCTATTGCGATAACTAGTTTTATTGGTGTTTTTATTGCTTTAACAGTTGTTAGAAAAGTAATCCATGTTCCGACAACAAAGAAACTAGAAATTCGTTATATACACAAACAAGAAACAAAAGAATTTATCAACCAGTATTTTGAAGAACACAAAATTGAAATCGAGGATGTCAATTTCAATGTAGTCTTAGTTGAAGACGTGCAGATTTACACGAATATTTATACGATTGATCTACCTAAAGGCATGACCTATGCTGAAGTGATAGAGGACTTATCGATTTACAAAAATATCACGAAACTGCGGCTAGTTAGTATATAAGTTATCTTATTATTATAAGGAAAATAAAGTGAGTTTGAACGTGTCATCATTCAAGCTTACTTTATTTTTTGATAAGGCGTTCTTATTCCATAAAAAAAGTAAGCAACCAACTGAATAAAACAGTCAAACTTCCACTAAAAAAGTTGACCCAATCATTTGTTACCCACGAAATACCGCTGATTTTTAAGGTAGATTGATGATGATGCTGTTGTTGTTCAGTAATAGATCCGCAGATGGGGCAGCGATATTTTACTTGAAAGATGATACCTAGTAGGCTATCAATCAAAGAATCAAGAAAGCCGCAAAATAGTGGAAGGCTGAACAATAGAAGGGGTGAAAGCTGAACATCCTCATAGCTTCCAGAGCTTAGCCAGAAGGCAGTAGCAATCAAAAGACTACCTAACAGTGAAGAAATAGTCCCTAATAGTGAAATACCGCCAGAAAGACCTGGCGTAATCGGTTTAAATGAAAGAATAGAATAGGGGGCTTTTTTACTTAAAATACCTATTTCAGATGCCCAGGTATCTGAAGTTGCACCTGCGATACCGCTAACATACCCAATTAGGAACAATTCAATGTCTGTATAGTAGAACAGAATTAAAGAAATAATAGCAGGGAGACTATTGGCAAGCACTTGGCAGGCATCTCTAGTATGTCCTTTTTCAGTTACACTCGAGTCTGAGCCTCTTTTCATCCCTTTCTTTATTAAATGGATAAAGCCAGAACTGGCAAAAAATAGAATTAACAACTCCCAAACGGGCCATGAACCAAACCCACAAACAATTATAGCAACAAAAATCATAGCCAATGTGCCAGATTTGGTAAGTAAATGTGTAATATAAGAAAATATGCCAATAAAACTGCCTACAATCATGCCTATTAATAATTTATAAAGTAAAATAGTCATCATACACCTCTTAAATAATTGGTTCTGTCTAAACGGATAAACAAAATAAGTATAGCATGGAATGAGAGGTAGTTATAAAATCTTTTATAAGATAACACGAAAATTGAGACAATAACCCCTTTATGCTAGTAAAGAATGATAGAATAAAAGTATTCGTTATTGGAGGTTTTGTATGGGATCGTTATTCAAACAATCAAAATTATTATTTTGGACAGTAGAAATTGTACTTACGATTATTGGGGTTTTCTTTTTATTGAAGATGCCTAACGTTTTTAGCCCAATTTTAGGAATGGTATCAGCTGTTTTTATGCCATTATTGATTGCAGGTTTTTTATATTATATGTTCGATCCACTTGTTTTATTTTTAGAAAAACGTGGTCTTCCAAGAATTATTGGCTTTTTGCTTTCATTTGCGGTCTTAATCGTTTTGATTACACTAGTTGTCATGAATGTCGTTCCTCAATTAGTTAATCAGTCAGTTGAATTAAGCCAGTCGCTTCCTACCTATGCTGAGGAAATGAATCAATGGTTGAATGATTTAGGAGAGCTTGAAGCATTTAAAGGATTTAATATTCAAGAACAGTTAGATAAAGCGAATATTACAATTAGCAATATTTTGAATTTTGCAATTGTGGGTGTAACAAGTAGTCTTTCAAAAATTGTGAGTATTTTGATGCGATTTTTCATTTTGCTTTTTACTGTACCGTTTATCTTGTTTTTTATGTTTAAAGATGGGCATAAATTTTTAGACGCATTGTCTCATTTTTTTCCAAAGAGTATTCGTAGTGAGTTACAGCAAACCGTAAAAGAGATGAATCAAACTTTGTCAGCATATATTAGTAGTACGGTTTTAGATGCATTTATTATTGGGATTTTAAGTTTTATCGCGATGACGATATTTAAGCAACCATATAGCTTACTGTTAGCTGTATTTTGTGGTCTGACGAATATTATTCCCTATGTTGGCCCATTTATTGGGGCAGTTCCAGCAATTTTAGTGGGTCTATTTATTTCACCCTGGCAAGCTTTATATATGGCAGTGTCGATTTTAGTTATTCAGCAACTGGATGGCAATTTGATCAAACCATTGTTGATGGGGAAATCTCTAAATGTTCATCCTTTAACGATCATCTTAGTTTTGATTGCAGCGGGCAGTGTCGGTGGAATCATCGGGATGCTGATTTGTATTCCTGTATATGCAGTTATTAAAACATTGGTTCTTAATATTAGTAAAATTTATAACATTAAGAAGGAGAGTAAGGATCGTTCCTCCAATGAACCAATCAGTTAAGTCTTGCTGATTCAGCTTTTTATAAAGTAGATAGAGAAAAGGCGACAAGCAAATAATTATTAAAAAATAAGTCTAGGCTAAAAACTCAAATGGTTTTAGCCTAGACTTATTTTTATGTGTTCAAAAGAGATGATTAGTCCATACCAATCAGGTAATCGTCATCTTTCATTGCTTCAACAGTTCCTAATAGGTAACCATTACCGACTTGTGAGAAGAAATCATGGTTGCTAGTACCAGTAGAGATACCATTCATAACGATTGGATTAACATCATTTGCTGTATCAGCAAATAATGGATCCATACCAAGATTCATCAAGGCTTTATTCGCATTGTAACGTAAGAAAGTTTTCACTTCTTCAGTCCAGCCTAACTCATCATATAATTGCTCTGTGTAACGTTCTTCATTTTCATATAGCTCATAAAGAAGATTATACATCCAGTCTTTCATGTCATTTTGTTCTGCTTCATTCAATTCATTGAAGCCTAATTGGAATTTGTATCCAATATAAGTACCATGAACAGACTCATCGCGAATGATTAGTTTAATGATTTCGGCAACGTTTGCTAGTTTATTATTCCCTAAGTAGTAAAGAGGAGTGTAAAAACCAGAATAGAAAAGAAAGGTTTCCAAAAATACGCTCGCAACTTTCTTTTCGAGTGGCGTACCATTTTTATATATTTCATTGATTTTTTCAGCTTTTGTTTGTAGATAAACATTAGTATTTGTCCATTCGAAGATTTCATCGATTTCTTTTTTAGTATTTAATGTACTAAAAATGGATGAATAGCTTTTTGCGTGAACAGATTCCATAAATTGGATATTGTTTAAAACAGCTTCTTCATGTGGCGTACGAACGTCGTTTCTTAATTGTTCCATACCACTTTCAGACTGAACAGTATCTAGTAGAGTCAAACCGCCAAAAACGTATCCTACAGTTGTTTTTTCTAAATCTGAAAGAGTTCTCCAATCATCTAGATCGTTAGACAAAGGAATACGAGTATCTAGCCAAAATTGCTCCGTTAGTTTTTCCCAAGTAGACTTATCGATCACATCTTCGATAGCGTTCCAGTTAATCGCTTCATAATATGTTGCCATGTATGTTCCTCCTCATTACCTTTACGTTAAAATACAATAAATCATAGAACAAGGCGACCAGAGGACGCCTTGTTTGTATATATGTTTGCTGGTCTTAATTTTTAGATGACACAACTCTCACATTGGTTGCTACCGATTTCTTCAGCATCATCCGTAAATGTTCTTACGTAATAGATTGATTTTACCCCTTTATGGAAAGCATAGTGACGTAAAATATTCAAATCACGAGTGGTTTGTTTTGGTGAATCTTTCCATTCATATAAGCCTTCAGGAATTTCAGAACGCATAAACAAGGTTAAACTCATACCTTGATCCACATGTTGTTGCGCTGTTGCATAAACATCAATGACTTTACGCATATCCATGTCATAAGCAGATGTATAATAAGGAATCGTATCATTTGCGAGATAAGGCGCAGGATAATAAATTTTACCAATTTTCTTTTCTTGACGCTCTTCGATCATCCGAGTGATTGGGTGAATACTAGCACTCGTATCATTGATATAAGAAATAGAACCATTCGGTGCAACTGCTAAACGATTTTGATGATATAAGCCGTCTTGCTTCACTGCATCACGTAATTTTGCCCAGTCTTCAGAAGTTGGGACAAAAATATCTTTAAAGATTTCTTTGACTTTATCTGATTGTGGAGTGAAGTCTCCGTCAATATATTTATCAAAATAAGAACCATTAGCATAATCAGATTTTTCAAAATTATAAAAGGTTTCATTATATTGTTTTGCAATGTTATTACTTTCTACTAAAGTCCAGTAGTTCAATAAAGTAAAGTAAACATTGGTGAAATCTAGTGAATCTTTAGAACCATACTCCATATGGTTTTTAGCAAAGAACGTATGCAGACCCATCGCACCAAGTCCGATGGTATGACTTAATTTATTTCCGTTTTGAATAGAAGGCACTACATCAATATCAGATGCATCCGTTACAAAAGTTAAAGCACGAGTCATGGCACGAACAGATTTACCAAAGTCAGGACTGTCCATCAAGTTGACAATGTTTGTCGAACCTAAGTTACAACTGATATCTGTACCAAGTGTTTCATATTCTTGTTTGCCATTTAAAACAGAAGGTGTTTGAACTTGTAAAATTTCTGAACATAAGTTACTCATGATGATTTTGCCATAAGCTGGATTACTTCTATTAGCTGTATCAATATTGATGATATATGGATAGCCAGATTCTTGTTGTAATTTAGAAATTTCATTTTCTAGATCACGCGCTTTGATTTTACGTTTACGAATCTTAGGATTGGCAACTAGATTATCGTATTCTTTGGTAATATCAATATAAGAGAACGGGACACCATATTCACGTTCTACACTATAAGGGCTGAATAGATACATATCTTCATTATTACGTGCTAATTCATAAAATTTATCAGGAACCACAACGCCTAACGATAAAGTTTTCACACGAACCTTTTCATCCGCATTTTCTTTTTTTGTTGAAAGGAACATTTCGATATCTGGATGGAAAACGTTTAGATAAACAACTCCAGCACCTTGACGTTGACCTAGTTGATTAGAATAACTAAAGCTATCTTCGAACAATTTCATAACGGGAACCACGCCGCTGGCAGCTCCTTCATATCCTTTGATCGGAGCACCTGCTTCACGTAAGTTTGCTAATGTGATACCCACACCGCCACCAATACGTGATAATTGTAAAGCGGAGTTGATTGAACGGCCGATACTGTTCATGTCATCTGTTACTTGGATCAAGAAACAAGAAACAAGCTCACCACGGCGTTTACGTCCTGCATTCAAGAATGAAGGTGTAGCTGGTTGATAACGTTGGTGGATCATTTCATCAGCTAAAACTAAAGCCAATTCTTCATTACCATCAGCAAAATACAAGGCATTGAAAGCCACACGATCTTCATAGCTTTCTAAGTATTCACTACCTTCATTGTTTTTAAGTGCATATTGTGAATAAAACTTATAAGCTGCCATAAATGATTTGAATTCAAAGTTTTGTTCATCTAAAAACGTATATAATTTTTCAATAAAAGACATAGAATATTTTTGGACAAAAGCAGTTTCCAAATAGTCGTTCTCGATTAAATAATTGATTTTTGCTTCTATAGTGTCGAAGGTTCTTGTGTTAGGAAGGACATTTTCTTTGAAAAAAGCTTCCAATGCTTCTTTATCCTTATGTAAAGGAATTTGTCCGTCAACAGGACGATTGATCTCATTATTCAGCTTAAAATAGCTAACATCTTTAATTTCTTTTAGACTCAAGTTCATTCACTACTTTCTTAAAGGATTCCACGTCTTCATTCGTACCGCTAAATTCAAATGCAAAAAGCATTGGAACGTTATAATCACGTGCTATGTCTTTGGCTGTATATACAAACAAATCTGCGAAATTGAGGTTTCCGCCTCCAGCAACGCCTTGCAAGTATTCTTGATTATTTTTGTAATCAAGAAAATCATTCACTACTTCCGTGATTTCTTGGTCATAAGTAGGAACGACTAGGACAAAAGGCTCATTTATCTCAAAAAAAGGATTCGCAGGCTCAATTTCACAAGCTGCTAAATCCAATTTTTTAATGAAGCGTCTAGTTTGTCCAGTGACTGAGAAATAAACAATTTTCATTTTAGCTAGCCAATTGTTTTAATTGATCAGGACGGAATCCTACAACTGTTGTAGCATCAGAAGTGATAACCGGAACACTTTGGAATCCTTGTTCTTTTAACCAGTCGATTGCGTCTGGTTGGATATCGATATTTACTTCTTCAAATGCTATATTATTCTCGCTCAAAAAGCGTTTTGCCATTTTACATTGGATACAATTATTTTTAGAAAAGATTTTTACGTTCATTTTTATTTCCCCCTCAATTAGTTTACTTCACTAGTATAAATCTCTCAGAAAAAAAGTCAACACTTAGGCACTACATATTGTGGTCGTTTTTTGTTTGAATACCATGTTTTGTGTTTTTGAAAGAAATATGAAAGCACGTATTCTCTAGATTTAAGCGCCTTTTCTTACCATTTTTGTGTTTAAAAAAGAAATTTATTAAATTTTGAATCGGAACTTCTAATTTCAAAAACACAAGATATAGTGGTCAATCAATATACAAGACACTAGGATAATGGGACCAATTTTAATGGGAGAATATTTTCTTACTATAGGTAGAAAGAAGATTGATTTAAGTATCACAAACAGGTATACTTAATGAGAACGATTATCAATATCATTGAGAATCAAAATGAAACTTTTTCACAATAGAATAAGAAAAGAACAGTTAAAATAGGGAGGGTATCCAATGTTAACATTGGCACAGGCAAAGTTGAATAAGGTTTATACAATTGAAGAGATCCAAGCAGAAGGTTTTGCACGGAAGCATTTGAATAATCTGGGTCTTGTGCCAGGAGGCAAGGTTGTCTTGGTCAATTATTCCAGTGAGAATGGAATTGTCCTTTTACACAATAGCCGAATTGCGATCAACCTATCTGTCTTAAAACAAATTATAATAGTAGAAAAAAGTATTGATGAAGAAAATTGGTTGTCTTTAGATCAATTAATTGTAGGTGAAAAAGCACGAGTCATCGGGATCCATGGACAAGGAGCTGTCAAAAGACGGTTGATGGATATGGGGCTTACAAAAGGCGTTGATCTACTTGTTAGAAAAATGGCTCCTTTAGGCGATCCAATCGAAATCAATCTCCGTGGCTATGAATTGACGTTAAGGAAGAATGAAGCAGAACTAGTCTTGGTACAGAAAGAGGGATAAAAAATGAAAGAACAGCATATTGCTCTGACAGGAAATCCGAATAGTGGGAAGACAACTGCATTTAATGCACTGACAGGAGCCAATCAATATGTAGGAAATTGGCCAGGTGTTACCGTTGAACGAAAAGAAGGTAAATTGAAAAAAAGCAAACAAATAACGATCCAAGATTTACCAGGTATCTATTCCCTTTCCCCATACACACCGGAAGAAGTTGTTGCTCGGGATTACTTACTTAGTGGCAGTCCAGATGTGATTGTTAATATTGTGGATGCGACAAATCTAGAGCGTAATCTATATTTGACAACTCAATTGATGGAAACTGGGATTCCTGTTGTAGTCGGATTGAATATGATGGATATTTTAGATAAAACAGGAAGAAAAATTAATATCGAAAAACTTTCCTATGGTTTGGGTGTAGATGTACTAGGTGTCAGTGCTTTAAAAAATCGCGGGCTTGATGAATTAATTCAAAAAGCGGTTAAAGCAACAGAAGTCTTTCCGCCAGAGTTCAATTATCCAACCTATGATAATCGTTTAGAAGCAGCCTTAAATGAAATTGTGGATGTATTGGGAAACAGTGTGCTAGAAAAGCAAGCACGTTGGTACAGTATCAAATTATTTGAAAGAGATGCCAGAGTTGAGTCAGAATTAGAATTAAGTAGTCTTCAAAAAAATGAAATAAAAGAAATCATTAAAATCACTGAAAAGATTTTTGGGGATGATAGTGAGGCAATCATAATTAATGAGCGTTATGAATTTATTACTCGTTTAACTGCTCTTTGTGCGATCGAAAAAAATGAAATAACATATAGTACCAGTGATAAAATTGACCGAATTGTGACAAATCGTTGGCTAGCACTACCGATTTTTGCTTTGATCATGTGGTTTGTCTATTACTTAGCAATTCAAACTGTGGGCACTATGGGAACGGACTGGATCAATGATGAATTATTCGGAAATATTGTCCCAACGACAGTTAGTAATTGGCTTACAAATTGGCAAGTGGCACCGTGGATGCAAAGTTTGATTTTAGATGGAATCATTGCTGGAGTTGGAGCAGTTTTAGGATTCTTACCACAGTTAGCTGTTTTATTCTTGTGTTTAGGCTTTTTGGAAGATTGTGGTTACATGTCAAGAATTGCGTTTGTGATGGATCGTTTGTTTCGGAAATTTGGCCTGTCGGGAAAATCCTTTATACCGATGCTGATTGCGACCGGTTGTGGTGTACCAGGTGTCATGGCAAGTCGTACAATCGAAAATGAAAAGGATCGCAAGATGACAATCATGGTGACAACCTTTATGCCTTGTTCAGCAAAATTGCCGATCATCGCACTGATAGCTGGAGCATTTTTTCCAAAAAGTAGTTGGGTTTCACCATCGGCTTATTTTATCGGGATCGCAGCGATTGTGTTATCGGGTATTGCTTTGAAAAAGACACGGTCATTTTCTGGAGATCCAGCACCGTTTATCATGGAATTACCCGCATATCATATGCCCCAACTACGTGGCGTGCTCCGTCATGCCTATGATCGCAGTAAATCATTTGTGAAAAAAGCGGGGACGATTATTTTTGTGATGAGTATCATTATTTGGTTTACATCTACTTATACATTTACCTTACAAGAAGCGGGTGCTGATCAAAGTATTTTAGCAAATTTAGGTAAAATAATTGCACCATTATTCGCACCGCTTGGCTGGGGAACTTGGCAAGGAGCGGTTGCTACGATCACAGGCTTAGTTGCAAAGGAAAACGTGATCGGCACATTCGGTATTTTATTTGGGCATTTAGGTGAAGTTTCTGAAGATGGCGTTGAGGTATGGTCCGCTTTACAAGGTGCTTTTACCCCAGTTGCTGCATATTCATTTTTAGTTTTTAATCTATTATGTGCACCATGCTTTGCAGCGATTGGTGCAATTCGCAGAGAAATGGGTGATTGGAAATGGACATGGGGAGCGATCGGCTATCAATGTGGTTTAGCCTATGTTGTAAGTTTTATCATCTATCAATTTGGGCATGTTATTTTTGAAAATGGCCAAATCGGTGTTGGTATTTTTATGGCAGGATTTTTAGTTATACTCATGGGGTATTATTTAGTTAGAAAGCCAAAAGTAAAAGAAGCACCAGTTGTGACATTGGCAACTTTAGAAAGAGGGTAAGAAGATGGCCACGATTGTTTTAGCAATACTGATTTTCGGAGGAGCAGGCTCTATTGTTTATACTCAAATCAAGAAAGGGAAAAGCTGTGATGACTGTCATACAACTTGTCCAGTGAAAAAAGAGCAAGGAGAGTAGACAGTTTGGACGCAATGAGATAAATAGAGTTAAAATTTATTTCATTGCGTCTGATGTTCCCTCTTGAATAAACGACTTTCAAGTGCTACAATATTTAAGTACTAATTATTTGGGTCGTTAGCTCAGTTGGTAGAGCAGCTGACTCTTAATCAGCGGGTCATGGGTTCGAGCCCCTTACGACCCATTGGGTGCCAAACCCACGAGAATGGTATTCTGTCGGCGTCTTCTGACGTTTAGAAGATGGAATATGCGTTCTCTTTTTTTGTTTCAGAAATTTACGAAACAAAAGGCTCTTTGTCAACTAATGTTGGTGAAGAAAATCCAAAGAATTAAATCAATGATGAAGCCTAGAGGGAAATTCCTCTAGGTTTTTCCATTTTTAAAAAATTTTCATTAAAAGTAATGTTTTTGTTTTATCGAGCTAAATTAAAAATCAAAACAATTGTCTAAGACTCAAAAGCAAAAATCGCATCCCTAATCATAAGAAGTGAGTAATCGGTTATTTGATGATAAACTAAAGAAAAGAAAGTTCTAGGAGGGACAAAAATGAAAAAGAAACTCATTTATTCATTCATACTACTTGCAGGAATATCACTAGCTGCCTGTGGAGGAAAAACTAAGACTGTTGAAAGTTCAACTTCGAATAAAAGTACAGAAAATAGTAGTCAAAGCACTAGTTCAACTAGTAGCACAACAAAATCAAGTTCAATCAAATCCTCTACAGAGAACTCAGCTTCGTCTGAATCAAAATCAAGTGAAAGCCAATCAGCAGTCAAAGCAGAGACGAATGCTCCTGCAAAACAAGCAGATGCTGTGTTAAGTCAGCTCAGCACAGCATTTCCCAATGATCGTTTACCCCAAGCGGTATTAACAAGCAAGACAGCTGACTATTTAACCGCAGCAACGACAAGCACGGCTGATCAGGAGAATTTCAGAATTTTATATTATGCTGAAAATCATGCAATCGAGGTCAATGATATTGTAGTTAATGACTTGCAACCAATTGCCTCGTTTGAAAAAAAATCGTATGATTCCAATGAAACAGCTGCTAGTGTAGTAAATCAAATTATTGATAATGGTGGAAGTAAAATAGATTTAGGGTATGGAATTACTGGCTATCAACAAGGGGCAGCGGGATCAAGTTACTTATCGTGGCAAGAAGGAAATTGGAGTCTGGTTGTTAGGGCTTCAAATATTGGTGGAGAAGTTGCTGAACCGTTAGCTAAAGAAGCTGTGGCTTACTTAGAAACAGCGATGCTTCCAGCTCCTCAAAATATTGGACAAATTTCTTTAACAGCTAGTACAAGTGATAGCTATCAAAATAATTCAATCGTTTGGCAAAAAGGATTGATTGTTTATACAATTCAACACTTTGATGCACTTCAAGCATTAAAAATGACAGTATCAACAAATCAATAACTATAGTTACATGCTTCTTAAAGAAACAAAACAAAAAAGTGATTTGCTATTAAACAAATAATATTGAAAAAAGTGTCTGTCTATTTTTTATTTATATAAAGATCGATTTTTAAAGGAAAAATAAAGCTCAATCAGCATTGACGAAACATTCACTCATCTTGTACAATGAGTACATGATAGAAGCAAAAATAATAAAATAAAAAAGGCACTTCATAGTCTGGTGGCCGCCAAACTACGAAGCCCTGATGAGTCAAGACACTGACCAATCAAGTTGCCCTCGTCAATGCAAAAGCACTGACATGATTCATTGTACTCAATTTTTAGGAAAATATCTACCCCTAAAAGTATACGAGATGATGAACATGACAGGGTTTACTTATTGATTGATACAACGGTATTGGAAGGAATTCTAATACTGTTTTTTTATTTTTTGCTTCTATCTCTTGTTTTAAGTATCCTTGTTGAACAGTCTTAGATATGAAGCTAAGTAAGGTTCAATGAATAAAGGATATGTTGGCTAAAGTTTACCACTATAGGCATTTGATTTATCTATTGGGGAAGAAAATCAACAGCTGAAAAAATGTGCTCATTTATCAGAAAGAACTCTTGTTGCCTATAGTGGTAGCTTTATACCTAAGTATAAGAAAATGTCATATACTTTAAACTTATTATAATGGCAAGGTTACTAATGTAGCAATTGAAACGATGTTAAAAAATAAAAAAGAGTCGAATTATTATTTAAGTATCAAAAAATTGATACAGTAAGATTCGACTCTTTTTTTGATTGAAAATTATTGTGTGATACGGCTTTTATCCGGTTGAGAATGAGCTAAGCGACTAGCAGCAGCTGCTGCGATGGCCCCCACAATATCATCTAAAAATGTATGAACATGCGGTCCTTCATGAGAATTTAATTTAGCAAGAATGCCAGGTTTTACTTTATCGATGTAACCGTAGTTTGTAAAGCCGATTGAGCCATACACGTTGACAATCGAAAGCGCCAAAATTTCGTCGATTCCATACAGCCCTTCATCTTCCTCTAGAATTTCTTGTAAAGGATGAAGCAATTTCTTTTCTTCAGCTAAGATATCTAATTGAATACCTGTAATAATCGTATTATGAACCTCGCGTTTAGATAAGACACTGTCGATATGTTCAATACAGGTTGCTAAATCAAGATCCTCAATGTAGGGCTTTTGTAAGAATAAAACTAATTCAGCCAAATCTTCCATCTCAACGCCACGATCTTTTAATAACTGTCGTGCTTTGTTTTCTAACGTTTCACCTTTTATCACCAAAATAAAAACCTCCAATGCGTCATTTATAGACTTAGAATACATCAATGGTATACTATCTAGAGAGAAAATTGCAAGGAGAAGATCGATGAACCCACTGATAGAATGTTGTGAACAAAATTTGGCTAAAGGCGCAGAGCTATTGTTAAGTGATCCATTTATCGAAGAAAATGGAGACGTAATCTCTTATTCTTGTATGAATGAATGCATTCTTTGCGCCCAAACATACTTTGTTTTATTTGAAGGAGAACGAATTACCGGCGAAACACCAGAAGAGCTTGTGGTTAATATAAAAAAAGCCCTTGTCCTTTGGCAAGAAGAAATGGGTTAAAAAAAGAGAGCGAAACAAAACTGATTTTTAGTTTTGTTTCGCTCTCTTTATCTGAATAAATGGCGAGAAAAAAGCAGTGCATCTTATTTCTCGGAGCTAAGCACTTTTGTTTTGGGCTTTTTGATTAAAGCATTTTCGCTTCTTTTCCTTCAAATAAACTAGTGCTGTGCATCGGTTGCGTTCTAGCATCTGGCTTAATGAAGTGCAATGCGTTATTGACAGCTGTTGGTGCTTCACCGAAGCCTGTGGCAATCAATTTTACTTTGCCGTCATAGTTGCAAATATCACCAACTGCATAGACACCAGGAATGTTTGTTGACATGTCTGAGTTTACTTCAATCGCATTTCGGCTGACATCTAAACCCCAATCTTTCAAATGCCCTAATGAAGAAGTGAAGCCATAATTAATAATCAAAGAATCCAAATCAAGTTGTTCGAAATTATCTGCTTTGGTTTCTTTTAATTTGATACCTTTGAAGGAATTATCTTCTACTAATAATTGATCAATGATATAAGGGGTATAAATAGATACGTCAGAATTTTTCAAATTATCTACACTATGTTCATGTCCACGAAATTCAGGGCGGCGATGGATAATTGAAACTTTTTCAGCGATAGGTTCTAACATTAGCGCCCAATCAATGGCAGAGTCACCACCACCTGCAATCGCAACTTTTTTACCAGAAAATTTGTTCATATCAGTAACATAATAATGAACGTGATTTCCTTCAAGTTCTGTCGCACCATCAAGGGTTAGACGTCTAGGTTGGAAGGAGCCATTTCCGATAGCAAAGATAACGGCTTTAGAATAGTGAACACCCTTCGAAGTTTCGATACGCAGATAACCATCTTCTTGCACTAAGTTTCTTACTTCTTCCTCTAAACAAGTTTCATGAGCAAAAGGGGCAATTTGTTTTTCTAAATTGTCAATCAGCTCGCTGGCTTTAATTGCAGGAAAACCAGGAACGTCATAAATATATTTTTCAGGGTAAAGCGTAGATAGTTGTCCGCCAAGTTGGGGTAGGCTATCAATAATTTTTGTTTTTGCTTTACGAATTCCTGCATAAAAAGCGGCGAAAAGACCGACGGGGCCTGCGCCGACGATAGTTAGATCATAAATGTTTTTTGAATCAGACATCAAAATTCCCTCCAGTTTCTATAATAAAAAAGGTTTCATCTATATAAAATGAAAGCAAAAAAAGTAGTATATCGTTTTTCACAAAATAGCACTTGTAGCAGAAAAAAGCAAGTGGGAGTTTGTGAAAAAAGGCTTCTCTTAAAAGAATAACAAAGATAATGGAATTTTCAAGTGAAGTTGTTTATGATAGTATAAGTAAGTAAAAATTAATAAGGAGGAAACAACTATGTCAGAATTTCCACAATTAGATTTAGCGAATGTTAAAGGCCCAAAAGCCGTGATTAAAACCAACCGTGGGGATATTACTGTTCAACTTTTCCCGGATCATGCACCAAAAACAGTTGAAAATTTTGTTCAATTAGCGAAAAAAGGCTATTATGATGGTGTGATATTTCACCGTGTCATTCCAGATTTCATGATTCAAGGTGGCGATCCCACTGGAACAGGTATGGGCGGCGAAAGTATTTATGGTGAAAAATTTGAAGATGAGTTCTCTAAAGACGTATTTAACTTGCGTGGAGCTTTATCAATGGCAAATGCGGGCCCTAATACAAACGGCAGTCAATTCTTTATTGTAAATAATCAAAATGTCCCTGCAAATATGTTTGGTCAATTAGAAGGGGCAGGATTCCCTACAGAAGTGATCGAAGCGTATAAAAAAGGCGGTACTCCTTGGTTAGACTTCCGTCATACCGTTTTCGGTCATGTCGTGGAAGGTATGGATGTTGTTGATGAAATTGGTGGTGTACAAAGAGACTCACAAGATCGTCCAACATTTGACGTAGTGATCGATAAAGTAGAAATCAGCGAATAAGCTCATTTATTTAAAATAAAAGCTCAAAACAAAATAGACTTTGTTTTGAGCTTTTTTTACTATTCAAAAGAATGTTTGATTCTGTGCAAACCTTCTACAAGAGTTTCTTTTGGACATGCGATATTTAAGCGCATATGCTGTGTCCCATTAGGACCAAAAGAAATTCCCGGATTTAAAACGACTTTTCCTTGATGAACAAGCCGGTTTTGGATTTGTGTATCAGACAAATCCAAAGCAGAGAAATCTAACCAAATTAAATAAGTCCCTTCTGGGCGCATCATTTTGACTTTAGGTAGTTCAGTTTGTAAGAATTCACTCACAAGATCGATGTTTTCTTTTAAGTAAACCAATAATTCTTTTAACCAAGTATCACCATTTTTATATGCAGCTTCCGTTCCAACATAACCAAAGATGTTGATCTCATTTTGAAAATTTTGTTCTTGTGCAGCGACAAATTTTTTCCGTAAATCAGGATTTTCAATAAAAATCATTGAGTTTTTAATCCCTGCTAGATTGAACGTTTTAGTAGCAGCGGTTAAAGTAATTGAAAAATCCTTAAATGTCGGGTGGACATTCGTGAATGTTGTAAACACGTGAGGAGCAAAAATCAAATCCTGATGGATCTCATCACTGATAACAAGAACATCATATTTTGCACATAATTTGCCAAAAGCTTCCAATTCACTTTTGCTCCAGACACGGCCGCCAGGGTTGTGAGGATTACAAAGAATAACAACTCGTACATTCTCATCCACGATTTGTTTCGCCATCATTTCCAGGTCCATAACGAAGTGTTCTTGTTCTATTAATAGCTGGCTTCGAATCAGTTTACGATTATTTTGTTCAACGACTTTGGCAAATGGAGGATAAACTGGATCGTGGATCAAAACAGCATCACCAGGTTCAGTGTATGCTTGAATAGCTAATGAAAGACTTGGTACAACACCACTATTGAAAAGAATAGCTTCTTTACCAACGGAAAAATCATGGTGCCGCTTTTGCCAATTTTGAATTGCTTCGTATAATGAATCGGGAGCAGGCGAGTAACCTAAAATTCCTTGCTCTGCTGTTTCTTTTAAGGCCTCAAGGACTGGCAGATTTGCTTTGAAATCCATATCAGCTATCCACAAAGGCAAAAGACCATCTTCTCCATAAGTATCTTTAATGGAATCCCATTTTGAACAATTTGTATTACGGCGATCATAAACTCTATCAAAATTGACCATTCAATCCATCCTTTCTATTCTAAAACATTTTTCACTAAATAAACTCTAACTATAGTATAATAGACTTTCGATAAAATATGAATAAAAAGAATTAATAAATAAAGTAGTAGAAATAAATTCATGCACTTTTTAATGGAACGTGATATCATTTTATAGAAGCAAAACATTTTGATGGGATTTATGAAAAGAGGATAAGAAAATGGAATACAAAATAGGGATGATTCTTAACGGAACGATCACAGGGTTACAACCCTACGGTGCTTTTGTTTCATTAAGTGATACAATCCAAGGATTGATACATGTTTCAGAAGTACAAGCTGGCTATACTAAAAATATTCACAGTTTATTGACAGTTGGACAAGAGGTTAAAGTGCAGATTATTGATGTTGATGAATACTCAAAAAAAATCAGCTTATCTTTAAGAACCTTAGAGACACAAATCCAGCAACCAAATCTTCGCCGTAAAAAATACTTTACCAATAAAAATAAAAAAATAGGGTTTGAGACATTAGAAAAAGAGCTTCCTATCTGGACTAATGAAGCGATGAACGAGTTACTTGAGAAATAATTCTGTTTTTTTTCAGAAAATATGGTACAATTTTCGTAGTTTATGAAAACAAAAATTAATTGAGGTGGATGTTTTGTCTAACAAAAAAGTCGCTGGTACTATTATGCTGAATCTAAATGATGGTTCAAAAAAGTTTCTTGTTCATCCTGATGGTGAGTCAATGGCGTTTGTGACAACAAAAGTTTCTGAAGATATGACCGGATTGGCGAGTATGTTACAATTTTTTAAAGAAGAAATTCAACTAGATGTTACTTCAATTAATTTAGTCGAGTTAACAAATGCACATACAGATGCTGAAAATATGCCTTTATTTGTATTTGAAATGAACGAAGAACATATGAATTCTACGAACAATGATAGTTACGTGTGGGAAAAACCATCTGAATTAAAAAATTTACTAGCTTCTTATGATATTCAAGGAGTACCAATGTTTTAACATTAAATAGTTAGATAATAATAAAAGGCACTGTGGTGACCTCTTTTATTTCAGAGTTTAAAAAACAGGACAAAGCAATCATGTTTTGTTCTTTTTTTTTACAAAAGTATATATAGATAGGAAGAAGTAAAGAATGCAACTAAAGAAAGTCACTAAGACAGAAACGAAAATAGCACTATCTATATTAAAAGAAAGTGCGGAATGGTTACAAGAAATAGGGAGTGATCAGTGGTCTGATATTTTACAGGGAGAAGATAAGCATGGTTTAGCCGAAGCTGTCGAAAGAGGAGAAGTATTTTTCTTCTATAATAATAAGAACCAATTAGCAGGAATGGTAGCCGCATGGAAAAATCCAACTGCATGGGACAAATTACTTTGGCAAGAGTATGACCCTAAGCAATTTGCTTACTATCTCCATCGCGTAATCATTCGGCCAAACTATAGAGGTAGTGGTTATGGAAAAGAATTGTTGACTGAGTTGAAACTAAAATTTAAAACAGAAGTATCAGAACTACGTTTAGATTGTTTAGCACGTAATCAAAAGCTTATTCAGTTCTATCTTGGAAATGAATTTGTTAATATAGGAAGTGCAAGTGATTTATATGGAAATGAATTCGAACTATTTTCATATAAATTATAAAAATAGTCTGGAAAAAAAACAGTAAATAAGTGTAAATTGAAATATGAAACTATATTTGTAGTGTAAAGGCGAAAATGAATCGAAGAGTTATACAAATACAAAAAATTCTTTTTGATTTTTTTCAAAATAATGGTTGACCAATAAAGAAAAACTTGTTATATTATATCTTGTCGCAAGGCACTAATGAAACACGTCGAACGATAAAAATAACATAACATCCTAACGGGTGAAAAAAACTTTAGGAATCAGAAAAATTATTGTTGACAAATGATAACTGACCTGATAAACTAATGAAGTTGTCTGAGAAACGAGTGGCAATGAAAAAGAAATAAAATAACAATTCAGGTTTTAAAAAAACTTGGAAAATCAGGAAAAGTTGTTGACAAATAACAACAAACCTGATAAACTAATGAAGTTGTCGACGAAACATTCGATAACATCAAGCAGAAAAGACTTTGAAACTTTTGAAGAAAAGTGTTGACATCAAATCAAAGATTTGATATGATATAAAAGTTGCTGCGAGGTAACACAGTAGAC
>Ga0308165_1000392_pt1 | contig 86692 bp, 62 predicted proteins | sample PhyWR2_FD_201032 | JGI IMG/M metagenome (GOLD analysis project Ga0308165, IMG submission 201032) | Phyllosphere microbial communities from UC Gill Tract Community Farm, Albany, California, United States - DLSLW.R2 | ecosystem: Host-associated > Plants > Phyllosphere > Unclassified | place: USA... | reverse complement strand
GCAAGCTAATAACGGAAGGCTGGCCCAATGACCAGCGAAATAAAGCCTTTTTTTGGCCCAGTGACGAATGAAATGGGTGGCCCGCTATGCAGCGAAATGAGTGGCCCAGTGACTTGCGTTATAGACAACTGAACGCATATTCTTACATTTTTTGACCCGATCCCGCTCAATGTTTCACTGCTAATACCTAGATAACTGGCGATGTTCGTTAAGGTCGTTTGTTGCTCAATATAAGGGTGCCGCTCAAGTAATTGTTTCAACCGAAGTTTTGGCACATGGGTACTGAGGTGCATTCACCGCTTCTCGCCCATAATCTAGAAGTTCTGGGTAACTATTCTTCCCAAAAATTTCCCTAGTGTGATAACTATATAATTTGGTAGAGTACAACAATCGGACATAAATATGCCGTCTCCCGGTTTTATAAATGATGATTAGCTACTGAAATAATTTAAATACACCAGTACAAGATGAAATTAAGTGCTTAAGGTTCATAACCCTATAATGAGCATTCCTTCAATTACCAAAACTACCACTTGAAGTGGGAAAGAATCTTTCACCGAAACATTCAATAAAACGGTTAATACTACTTCCCGCTAATACGTTTGGCATGTTTTTTAACGTGCTCGGATTGTAGGTTCAATAGGGCTTTTTCCACACGAAAGCTACTAAAAATGCACTTTATAGCCATTTTATCGAATCATTAAGAATGATAAAAGGCCTCTCATTGGAAATTGATTCTTTTGAAGAAAGGAGATAAAGTCCGTTTGAAGGAACAGCTTTAAAATCAACAACATTGTTAGCTGCATGGGTTGAGCCAACTACCGTCCAGCTGCCATTCCAACAATACAAAGTATACCGTTTCCCGTTTAAAGGCTTAGCATAGCTTTTTCCCTTCGCAATGTCAATAAATTTTTCATAATTCCACCCTTTTATCATTTCTTGTAACTGATCTCCTTCAATAGATTGGGTCCTGATAAGTTTTATATCGATTAATTTTTTGTTATTGGGGCTTAAAACTATTGATTTTCCAGATACATCAACATATACAGGATAATCAAACGAATTCAACGAATGTTGATCATATGAAAATGCACCGTATAACATATCTCTACCCATATCTCTGAATAGATATTGATTATTCCCAAATAATGCTGCCATCACAGGTGTCCAAGCCCCACTATTATAGTTACAAATAAATAGAAATTTTGGATGAATTTTGAGGGGCTTAAAAATGATATCCTTTACCGGTACATAATCTTTAGTCACATCTATAATTCTGGTTTCTGTAAGTTCCGATGGCAGGGAACCAGAATTACCATACTTATATGCTAATGACTTTTTTTGGACTGAAAAAGTAAATCTGTAAATTTTTCCTGGCTTTTTATAGGTTGAAAGAGAAGGGGATTCGTTTGATACCAAATTTAAAGGACTATATGAGCCGATGTTATTTTCAGCTCCTAAAAAAGAGTTTACTTTTTTTGTTCTGGTGACCAGAGAATTCCATGTATGGCCGCCATTTACGTTGCCCCATACCGGTGCATAATCAATAGCCACAGGTATTCCAAGGCCTCTTAAAGTATAGGCGGCCAAATAAGCCATTCCAACACAACTCGATTGCTTGTTTGAACATAAGTCACTATAGCTTAAAACGCCATCGTCGGCTTTGATAGCGCCGAATTTGAACCATGTTTTTAGCTCATTATTGATGAGATTGCAAGTGTTTATCAAAGAAACTTCATTGTTAATGAGTGTTACGCTGTATTTATTATGATACTTGAGTAAAACATCTTTTCTCCAGTTATCTATTTTAGATGAATTAATGCGATAAGGTAAAACGTATTCATTAAAATCTTGAATAGAAATTATTTTTTTATCGATTAGGCATTTCGAGGCTTTAACCGCTTGGTCTATATTCTCTACAAGGTATGTTTTGTCAATTGAATATACATCTTTGACATTCTGCCCTGTTTTTGATAGGTGCTCAAGACTGTCCATGTTTGAGGTTATAAAAAGATAAGAACCAAGTTTTAAAGGATCATGCTGATAATTTAAAGGCGGTTCTAATAAATTTTTATGATTCTCTTTGCCTTTATACTCACTACAACAGCAAAAAAAGGTTACGAATAGCAGACCTATCAAAATATTTTTCTTCATAAAGATTTTCTCAGATGAAACTTAATGTTTAAACCGATCAGATGGATTTTATGCATCGTTTTGAATAGACTTTTTTGCGTTACTTAATTTGCATTATGCGCTTTTTTTTCTTGTCATAATATACGATTAGAAAGAAGACAAGTAAACTCACCGAGATAGGGATTATGATTTTGAGCCATTTATGCTTCACTAAGAAATTTAAATTGCTTTTAGATGGTGTAGTTAGTTTATACCCATCTTCAAAAGTAAGTGTTTTGTAAAAGGCTTTTAGATCCTGTTCGTATTTTAAACTTTCCTCTTGCGAGCTATAGAAATTACAGACCACATATCCGAATTTACCTACGAATACGGTCTTCGAATATTTAACAAAGTTTTTCTGGTTAACGTAAATTACTCGGTTTTGGGTGATTGAATTATTGGAAGTATCAAATGTAGGTTTGGAATAAGAAATCAACTGTACTTTATTCGTGTCAATTTCTTTGGAGTGATAATTTTCTAAGTCTTTTTGAAAGCCAATTGTTACGTTATTTACTGCATTCTGAAAAGTATTTGACTCAATTGGAAAAAATTGAAGTTGAATATTAGGGTATTTTATGACGCCTATCCTGTTGTTTTTTTCTAATTGAATGGATACCTCATATTGGGATTTTTCCAGACCAAACTTCTGCATTTTTTCGTTCAATATAACTTTCGGGATTATACCCCAATTTGAGGGCGCTGAAAACGAATAGTGATTAGGACTTGTGTACCTGCTTTGCGCAGATGATTTTGAGAATGCCACTGAAAGAAGTGACAGAAATATAAGTAGTGTTTTCATTTTTTGTCAAAAAATATGGTTGTTTTTTTAGAATATTGTGGGTGTCCCTTTAATTGCTTACGCCTTGATTTGTAACCTTGTCTTTGGGCGATAAGCCAGATAGTATTTGGCAATTAATCCCGTCAGAAAGGCCAATTTTAACATTCTTTTTTTGAATTGAATTGTTTGAGAAAATCTCTACATAGGAGGTATCATCCTTGAATTTCAGGTATTTCTCCTCGATTGATAATACATTTTTAGCCTTGTCAATAAGAATTTTTGCATTTGCAGAATAACCAGCCCTGATTGGTATTTTATTATCCATGATTATGTTGGCTGTTATCGTAAAAAAAACACTCCCTTCAGTCTCGCTACCCTTTGGAGAAATAGTTCGGATAACTGCTGGGATATTGGTGTTTTTTATTGCGGAAAGTGCAAGATAAAGTGTGTCACCCAATTTTAACTGAGATATATCTTTTTCAGATACAGCGCCGATGTAACTCAAAACTTTGAGATTAGCCAATTTTGCAATCGTTGTTCCTTCTCCGTACATGTTTTTTGACAAAACAGAACCACCTTGTTTAATCGGTAGTTCCAGGACTGTGCCGTCGGAGGTTGCACGTATTATCGTTGATGAATATTTCGTGGATTGTTTTCCGCTTAATAATGCCAACTCCGTTTTTGTTAATTCATATTGTGATGAAATACTTTTATAGTCAGTTTCGATTTTATCAAACTCTAATTTAGAAATCACTTTTTTCTCATATAGTCCTTTATTCGTATTATAAAGTCTTTTATTGTATTCATATTGTGCAATGATTCCTTCGGAGCTCTGTAAAAGTTTTTCATACTCAATCGGCTCGCCAACCACATTTATCTGAACCAAAGGATCTCCAGCTTTAACCGCATCACCCACCGCTACATAGGTTTTGGTAATAATCCCACTTATATTTGATTTAATGTCTATTTCTTCGCCCGGCTTTATTGAGCCTGGTAAGATCAAAAAGTTTTCAATTGTTCTTTTTCTTGCATAGACATATTTAACAGATGAATCTTTTGAAAGATTATCGCGTATAATAAATACGTAGGTTAAAATAGCAATGACTGTTATTATTGTAAAATTGATAAAAATCTTCATTTATTCTTGTCTTAAAGCATCAACTGGATTCAACTTTGAAGCATAAACTGCGGGAATATACCCTGCCAAGGTTCCGGAGGTAACCAGGATTATTATAGCTGCCAAAGCAATTTTTAAGTCTATTTTGGGCGATTCAAATATTTCACTAACATTTAATACTTTGAAATAGTAACCTATAAAATACAAAACAAAATGACCAATAATTAAACCCATATAACCTGCAATTGATGTAAGCAATATTGCCTCAGCTATAAATAGTTTCCTAATGTCTTTGTTTTTTGCTCCTACAGCTTTTCTGATCCCAATCTCTTTGGTTCTTTCCTTTGCTACAGAATACATGATGTTTGCAACACCGATTACTCCCCCAAATAATGAACTCAGCCCCATAAACCAAAGAAACGCCCGTAATCCGTTAAAAAAAGATGAGAAGGCCTTTAGCTGCTCATCTAGGTTATTAAATATTATAGCTCTTTTATCGTCTTTGTTAAAATTGAATTTGTTTCCACAGATAAATTGTAATCTCTTTTGTACTTCACTTGAATTTGCGCCATTATTTAAAGAAAGAAGTAACAGTTTTGACTTATCTCCTTTGTTGAAATAGATTGAAAATGTAGAATATGGAATATATATTAATCTGGATTCAAAAGAATTGAATAAATTATTTTTGATAACCCCAGTAATTACAAATGCAACACCACCTAACACTATTCTCTCCCCAACTACATTTTTTTTATTAAACAGGTTAAGCGCAATATCCTCCCCAATCAGTGCTGTTTTTCTGTCGTTTCTATAGTCAAGGCTGTTTATAACCCTTCCGTGGAGCACACTTAATAATTTGATCTGAAAATAGGAGTCTGTTACACCTTTAACATCGAACCGATCGATTTTGTCATCCTTTGAAGCCACCATATTTTGAGTGGTTTCCTGAGAAATGTTTGATATTTCAGGAATTACTGCCCGTATATCTCTAACGTCCTTTGAATTAAATTCGATTTTCCTTCCAATAGGAAATCCTTTAAAAGGGACTGAAGTTTCTCCCCCGAAAACATAAATAGTTTTTTTTGCAAAACCGTTAAACATTTTGAAAACTCCACTCTCAAACCCTCTTCCGATCCCAACCAATATTATTAGAATTAAAACTCCCCAGAATATACCCAGGCCAGTCATAAAAGAACGAGCTTTATTACTTTTAATTGAATTTATGATCTCACCTAACATTTAATACTAATTTGATTGTTCAATAAATTGTAACATATCGCTTTTCATTCTTTGAACTTCAATCGATGCGACTTTTTCGGGCATCATAAGAACCTGTTTCGCAAGATTGACAGCTTTTTTTAAAGCGCCTGTTTGAATGTAAAGCTTAGCTAGTAAATACTTGGGCAAGAATCGGTTAGGGACCATATTAGAAGAATGAATGTATGCTTCTTCAGCTCTTTTGAAATCATTCAATGCTTTATAATTATTTCCCAGAAGAATAAATAGGTCACTCGAATTTAAAGTTGTTTTTAAGTTTTCAATCAGTTCTGCACTGCGCTTATACTCTCCTGATCTATATAGATATATACTTCTACATAATTGATAATTACGATCATTTTTCAAAATGAAAGCATAATCCTCCATTGCTTTTGATAATTGAGCTGGTTGTACAATATTAATATTGTTTGTTACATCACATATTTTTTTTTCAGCAACAGTTTTAAATATATAATAGGGGATAAGAGAGATAACTATGACCAGAAATGAGCGCTTTAGCGCAATCGAATTTATCCGTATTTCTTTGATAAAAATATTTGGAGAAACACTTGAAATATAAGCTATATAAAAATAAAGCAATGAGTAAATCGCTAAAATACGAAATGGGTATGAAGTCAGGCTAAATATAAGAATCGATAGGATTGAACATAATACTGATTTGGTTTTCCAGTTAGAACTCGTTCTATCAAAGACGTAAAAAATTAACATTGCGAATAAGAGAAAGCCCAATAAGCCCTCTTCAATGAGAATTTCAAAGAATTCATTAAATGAAGAATATGTGTTGTCCGCAATTAATATTTCTGTTGAACTTCTTTTTGCGCTTGAAAAGTATTCTTCCTGAAATTTATTATAGTTTGATTTAACAAAAGTGAATCCTCTTCCAAAAACCGGATTAGTTTCAAACATAGTATAGCTGACTTTCCAGATAAGTAACCTACCCAATGAAGATGCCTTTTTTAAAACGAATATCCCATAGAAACTAAAACCAACTAAGGTGATAATTGAAATAGCCAAAATTGATTTTTTGTAGATATTATTTACATAGAACATGTATTTTTCTTTTATTTCATTCTTCTTGAATAAAATAATCAGTACAACAACACTGAAAAAAATACAGATCCATGCTGCTCTTGAATTTGTAAAAGGTAAAATAACCAAAGATGTAATAATATTAGTTACTAATAGATTCCATAGCGTTTTTTGATATCTGGTTCTTTTTCTGTTATATAATTTTAAAAAAAGCCCAAAGTTTAGCGGAAGGGCTGAGGCGATATAACAAGCATAAAGGCCTGGATTATCAAAAAAACCACAAACCTTGAAGAGGTTCTTCGTGTCTATTAAATTAAACAACTGGAGAAAACCAATTATATTTTGTGAAACTGATACTATGATTAGGATATACAGGACAAATAAAAGAAGCCTGTAACTCAATATATGTTTTAAGGTGAAAAATAATATTAGAAGCCCTAATTGAGAAATATATCTATCCTCTGATAAGAGATTTACATCTTTTACTAAACATCGGATAGTTAGGTACAAAAAGTACAATATCAATAAACAGTCAATCTTGTTCAATCTGATGACGACACTTCTTTTTGAAAATAATAGAAAGATTTGAACAGAAAGTAATAATAAAACAAATATGAAGTAGAGGTAATTAATCAATATTTCGGCCCCAAAAATGTAATTGCCAAAAGGCAATAACAGGGCAAGTGCTACGAATATCTGTATTATGGAAAGGCGGGAATAAACATTTTTTTTATCACAATCAATAACATTTAGAAAAGACAAAGTCTTTTCTAAATAGATATTTTTTACCGGTATCAAGTTTTTGGTTTTGTTGGTGTAGTTTTTATTTAGCACTTGTATTTTTGGTATCTCTGTTATCCTGGAAAGAAAATGTTTTTATAACTAGAACCCAAGTGCCTACAATACAAAAAAATGCAAGAATGCTTAGCCAGGGTGAATTTACTTGAAACGTTTTTATTAATTGAATAATAGCAAATACGCTAGCAGGCGCCATACAGAAAATGATCGCTAATAAAAGTCCGATTTTGTTTTTCATGTTTATATTAAATTAGAAAGTAGATTACTTAAAAGATAAATTGTTGTAAAAGGAAGGATTACACAAATAGAGGATTTTAAAATGGAAAGGCTGCTATTTTTGTAAATGCAGTAGATTGTCCATGGAATTAGGGCATACATGGTGTATCTATTAATCAGCCCTATGGTATTTATAATTTTATTTGTCTTTATAAACTCCAATGTCACTTTGTCCGGTAAGATTATTTTGTCAAATAAATTGAAACAAAATGCTATTCCTATCAGCATTGGCAAAAAACCATATCCTATCTTGGGTAATAGCTTGGAAAAACTCCCTTTCGCGTCATAAACCAAAGCAAATAAGTGTGGAATGAGGCCTAATAAGAACCAGATAGCAATGATCCAAGCAGAAAAAATTACATAGATCAATACACTATATAGATTATTTAGTTGTGCGCCTGTATCCGGATTCGTTCTCAAATAAAAATCCACAACTAGTTTTGACTCAAGAATGGCACATAGAAAAACAATAGAGTAAGGTAAAAGCCTATTGGTTAGATTCATAATTTTTACACAATGGTTGTTTAATTTTAATAGTAATGTTTAAGGAATGATGTTTTTATGAAAAATCATGTAAAGACCTGTTGCATTGCGCAGGATAGGATTTATAGTAACCTATTAAAAGTTACGTAGACTTCGATCCACGCGGCAAGAACGATAATCGCTATGCCAGCCAAACTAGAATATATTATAGTTCTAAACTCAAAGTAAGATGGGATTATAGATTTAAATGCATATCTAATAACATATTTTGCTAGTATTAATCCTACGGCTCCTGTCAGCCAAATCCCTAGTAGCTCAAAACTATGGGGGGCTAACAATGAAATAATCATTGACTGAGGCATTCCCTGTTTTAATGCGTAGATCACTACATCAGCGAGATTGTAGCCATTCGCCGCTAAATTTACAACAGTACATACCCCGAATATGCTTCCTCCTGCAATATTTATTAAACAAACTTTAACGTTGTTTTTTAAGATTTTGGCAAAAACAATATTTAGACCTTTCTTATTATTGACACCACCGTTATTACTTCTTAATTGGGCCCAGGTTATCGTTGCTGTCTTTGGCGTTTTCTCAAGTTCATGATTTCGATAGGCTACAATTAACCTTGTTGAAAACAATAACACCCAAATGAATGTGGATATCAAAAAGTATCTAGTGATAATTTTCATGTTTTATTATTGTCGGTATTAAACAAGGGGTAAGAGTAGAATTCCTACCCCCTTGTTTAACTATGCGCCTAATACGACTGCTCCAACAGCACACCACGGGCAAATTACAGCGCCGAAAGCAGCTCCGGTTAGTAAGCCTGAACCAGCGGTTGCGGCTCCGGCCACAGCTCCCCAAGCAACATCACCTGCTGATGCGTCTGTCTTTGTAAGTCCAGTAGTAACTGCGCCAGCTACCTGGTTAGTTTTGGTTTCCGTCACTTCAATTCCTTGAATAATTGAAAGTGTAATTAACATTGAGAATGCGAAACCTAGAATTGCTTTTTTGTTCATAAGATATAGTTTTATATATTTTGGTTGCAATTATACAATAACTTTTGCAGACAATGTATTTTATTTTTTACGTTATTTGTATTTTAACTATTTCATTAGTAATCCGCCAACTCCTCTGCAGGACAAAGATGTATAGTTCTGCCAGTGTCGGTAAATCTGGTTTCAATAATAATCTTTTACATAGCGAATCCGACTAAATAAACCTGTTTTTTATATGCGCGTGGGGACATTCCTGTAAGTTTTTTAAAGGACTTTGAAAAATAAGACAGGGACTCAAATCCTGTCTGGACAGCGATCTCCGAATACGCCAACTGGCTTGTGGCCAATAGATGTTGTGCCCGCTCTATCCGTTTTCCAATAATATAATTTACCGGCCGTTCGCCCGTGAAAGTTTTAAACTGCCGTGAGAAATAATCAGGGTGTTGATTGACACGGGCTGCGAGTGCGCTCACAGATAATTCCTGATGCAGGTTAACCAAAATATGTCCGATCGTTTCGGCTATTTTTAGTGGAGCATGCTGAATTCCCTGCCCCAAATGCTGCTGCGATTTTAGGAAACGGCCCATTAACTGAAGCAGTATACCCTGGGTCTCGATGTAACTGGCCAGGTTCTGCCTGTTGTTCAGTTCCTGGTACTCTCTATAAAAAATATTCTTTTCATATACCTTTGGGTCATCGGACCGGTTAATACCACGGCCAGGATTGATTTCGAGCAGACGTTTGAAAAGATCAATGTCCAGTTGTGTAGCAGCAATTTTTAAAATTTTACGGCCTTGAGCGAAAAGGGAAACCCCGTCGGCGGATTCCTCAAAAAACTGAACGAAATACTGGCTTAAATGATCTTTGCAACCTAGGTTACAGAGCGTGAAACTTGGTATGATGTAAAGAAATCCGGGTTCAAGCGTGAATAAATTAGTCTGATCGGATACCTCACCCAAGCCATTGTCGATATAATATATACGATAATATGGACTTACTATATTCTGATAATCCCATTTTGGGGTCAATTTTACGTAATCTACATTCAACAAGGAAAAGCTGTGCTGCAATACTCTTTTGATCATGGGTTAAATGTCGGATTTTTACAACAAAAAGTCTAATTAATTCAAATATAACACGGATGAGTTACTTACTTTTGAAGATAACCAAATATGAACAAAGTTGAGAGATGGATTTATTGGATTGCTGTCTTAAATACTTTCGGTACACATTAACTGTTCCCGATTATGAATAAATTAACAGCAATTATACTAACAGTATTCCTTTGGCAGATTGCATTGACGGCAGAGGCGCAGAAGCAGCCATCTGCTCAGACTCAGGATACTACCTTGCAGAGAAAGACAGTCAGCTTACCAAACGGCAGGGCTAAAGCCATTCCCAGTGGCCCTTATCAGGACAACTGGGGATCATTAAAGGAAAATTATCATGTTCCGGAGTGGTTAAAGGATGCTAAATTCGGCATTTTTATACACTTTGGTGTTTACACGGTTCCTGCGCATGGGAGTGAATGGTATCCCCGCCATATGTATAACAATGAAGCATTCGCGAAATGGCACACCGAACACTATGGGGCGCCTGATATTTTTGGTTATAAAGATTTTATCCCGCTTTTTAAAGCCGAAAAGTTTAATGCCGATGAATGGACGGAACTGTTTGTGAATTCTGGTGCCAGGTATATTTGCCCGACTGCCGAACATCATGATGGTTTTGCGATGTACGACAGTAAGCTGACTGAATGGAATGCGAAGAACATGGGGCCGCAAAAGGATATTATTGGTTTGTTATCGAAATCCGCACGTAAAAAAGGCCTGAAATTCGGGATATCCAACCACCGGATGGAGAACTGGGATTTTCTTTATCCTACCATAAAGGAAAAAACCGATGTGCTCGGTCCAGGATATGCATCATTTTACGGTCCACCGCAACCGCCCTTGGAAAAAAAAGCACAAAATGCTGCTGTTGGAAACGAAATGGTCGCTGACCCGACCGCTCCTCAAAGCCCTGCTTTTTTGGAAGAATGGCTTGCCCGTATGCAGGAAATCGTAGACAGGTATAAACCCGATATGGTATTTTTTGATAACGGAATCAATCCCCGTAAACTCGATCCGGTTAAATTGCGTTTTGCCGCCTACTATTACAACCGCGCGTTGAAATGGGGCAAACAGGTAACCCTAACAACAAAAAGCGATGCCTATCTGTCCGGGACTGTTACTGACTATGAAAGGCAGGGAAGGCCCCCCAAACAGGTCACCGATTACTATTGGCAGGTGGATGATCCCATAGCAGATAAATTCGGGTACGTAGAAGGTATGAAAGTAGTTTCGGCAGCCTCAGTCGTACGTAAATTAGTGGACAATGTAAGCCGCAACGGTAACCTGATGCTTAACATCTCCCCTAAAAGCGATGGTACCATACCAGATGAACAGCGTAAGGTATTATTGGATGTAGGCAAATGGCTCAAAATTAACGGCGATGCCATATACGGTACTCTTGCATGGACAACCGAGCTGCCAGGTGATTTCCGTTTTACCACAAAGAAAAGAATGGTATACTATGCGCAATCACTGCTAAATGGCCTAGAGAAAATGAAGTTATCATAAAAGCTAGTGAAACCGAAATAGGTAAGTTGAAAAGAATATCCATGTTGGGACATCATGGACAACTCGAATTTACCCAGGACAGCAATGGGGTAAAGATCATCTTTCCAAAAGAGCGGCCCTGTGATTATGCGTATGCTTTAAAATTGGAGAAATGATACACGTGGCAATAAAAGCATATTTCAACTATACACGACATCAGCATTGTGATTTGATCGTTAATAAGAGCTGAACACCCTCTATAAGTTAAAAAGACTGAAAACCATTACCATAAAAACACAAATATGAAAAAAACACTATTAATTTGCCTTTCTGGCCTGTTGCTGACGCAGAACCTCAGTGCACAACAAAAAAAGGACAAGGTAGAACAGGGAATTTTTAAGCCCACGGATGAATCTTTAAAACAGTATAAATATCCAGACTGGTTCAGGGATGCCAAATTTGGGATCTGGTCGCATTGGGGGCCTCAGGCAGTTCCAAGGCAGGGCGATTGGTACGCCAAGGAGATGTACGTTCAGGGCAGCGAGCAAAATAAATACCATGTGGCCACTTATGGTACACCATCTAAATTTGGCTACAAAGATATTATCCCTTTGTGGAAGGCTGAGAAATGGAACCCTGAGCAGCTAATGGCTTTATACAAAAAAGCTGGGGCCAAATATTTTGTATCGATGGGTTCGCATCACGATAATTTTTTTCTATGGAACTCCAAAATCCATAAATGGAATTCGGTAAATATGGGGCCGCATAAGGATGTAGTTGGCCTGTGGCAAAAAGCAGCAAGAAAAGAAGGCCTACGTTTTGGTGTTTCCGAGCACCTTGCTGCTAGTTTTAATTGGTTCCAAACCAGCCATGGAGCAGATAAAACAGGGCAGTTTGCCGGTGTGGCTTATGATGGACGCGATCCTCAATATGCCGAACTTTACCATTTACCAGCCGACTCAAGCGATATGAAAGAATGGCTGACCAACAATACCGGCTGGCATAAACAATGGCTGGCAGATGTTACCGAACTGATCGATAATTATCATCCCGATCTGCTTTACTCGGATAGTAAGCTTCCGTTTGAAGATATAGGGCGGACTATGGTGGCGCACTATTACAATCAGGATATGGCCAAAAATAAAGGCAAACTTGAGGCGGTATATACGCCAAAAGAGCCATCAGAAGGTAAATGGGCACAAGATGTAGAACGTGGGGTATTGGATTCGATCAGCCCCTTTCCATGGCAAACCGATACATCGATAGGAGATTGGTTTTATAGAACCGGGCAGAAATACAAAAGTGCAGATGAAATTGCCCAGCTTTTGATCGACATTGTAAGTAAAAACGGAAATCTTTTGATCAATGTGGTGCAGACTCCAGAGGGAGACTTAGAACCGGATGTGGTTAAAATTGTTACAGAAATTGGCGACTGGACCAAATTGAATGGAGAAGGCATTTATGCATCAAGACCATGGAAAGTATATGGCGAAGGGCCTTCTACCCTAAAATCAAACCAGAAAAAGGGCCGCTTTGGCGGCTTAACCGATTCCGGTGAATATCAATCTACCGATATCAGATACACCACAAAGGATGGCAATCTTTTTGCTTTCTGTATGAATGTGCCAAAAGAAAGTATTAGGATGACCTTACTTGGACGTAAATCGAAGTACCTGGAGAAGTCTATTGCTTCGGTTACACTTCTGGGCAGTAACGCTAAATTGAACTGGGTACAGGAGGATGGTGCGCTGGTTATCAAAAAACCTGCAGATTATCCGGTGTGGCTTGTGACGGGATTCAAAGTGGAATTTAAAAATAACGGACTGAAACATTAAGATCCTTTTTTTAAATGAAAACCAAAAACATCGGCCTTGCGGTAACACTGATTACCTCACTGTTTTTTTTATGGGGATTTGCCCATAACCTGGACCCTATATTGATCCCGCATTTAAAACGCTCTTTCACCCTGACAACTGTCCAGGCAACGCTGGTTGATTCGGCTGTTTTTATCGCTTATTTCATCATGGCCTTACCCGCAGGTATCATCATGAAAAAATACGGCTATAAAGTAGGGATCATCATTGGCCTGCTTATATTTTCAACCGGCTGTTATCTTTTTTTGCCGGCTGCAGCCGTGCAGTCTTACACGTTCTTCCTAACGGCACTTTTTATTATTGCCTGTGGCCTAACCATACTGGAAACGGCAGCAAATCCATATATTTCACTGATAGGAGCACCTGAGACTTCTACCTTTAGGTTGAACTTGGCCCAGTCCTTCAATGGTCTTGCGGCTTCCCTTGCACCTATTATTGGCGGTAAACTCATTTTGCTTAAAGGGGTGTCAGACAGTGCACTTGCAAAAATGGACCCATCTGCCAGAAAATCAACCCTGGCCTCAGAGGCAGCCTCCGTGCAGACCCCGTACTTTATATTGGGAAGTATCCTGCTGATTCTGGCCATCCTGTTTTTTTTTATTAAACTGCCTGATATCCGCAACAAACAACAGGAGCTGACCGGTAAAAGTTTTTGGAGTGTATTCCGTCATCCTCAGCTATCCTGGGGTGTGGTAGCACAGTTCTTCTATGTCGGTGCCCAGGTATCCGTTTTTAGTCTGTTTATTCTCTATGCTACCAAATCCGCTGGGATTACAGAAGAGGAAGCAACCTACTATCTTGGTGTATGCGGCTTTGCTTTTCTGATCGGACGGTTTTTTACGACCTTTTTAATGCGGTATTTTTTTGCTCATAACCTGTTGACTATCTATGCTCTGGTAAGCTTACTGCTATGCTTTGTCGCTGTTCTCGGTACCGGCATGGCAACCGTATATGCAGTAATAGGTATTTGTTTTTTTATGTCCGTAATGTTTCCTACAATCTTTTCTTTGGGAATAAAAGGACTTAAATCCGATACTGAACTTGGAAGTAGCCTGATTATCATGTCAATAGTGGGTGGGGCTATTCTGCCTAGGATTTTTGGTTACCTGAGTGATGAAACCGGGAACATTCAAAACGGTTATTATGTACCCATGGTATGTTTTGCTGTTATCATCTTGTTTGGTCTGAAAGGACACCGGATCAAAGGAGAAAATACGATTGATCAACCCCCTCAAATTTTATAATAAAAATGAAAAGATACTGTCTTGCACTTGATCTGGTCGACGATCCAGAACTTATAGCAGAATACGAGGCCTACCATCTTGCAGGCTGGCCGGAAATTAAGCAGAGTATTATCCAGGCGGGTATTATTGACATGGAAATATACCGCATTTCCAACCGCCTGTTCATGGTCATGGAAGTAGGCGAAGATTTTAGTTTTGAAAAAAAGGCGGCTATGGATGCTGTTAACCCAAAGGTAAGAGAATGGGAAGAACTGATGTGGAAATATCAACAGGCACTGCCGATGGCAAAGCCTGACGAGAAATGGCTGCTGATGAAGAATATTTTTGAACTAAACGCCAAGGAAATATGAAAAAACGGAACATCTCTAAAGGACAGATATTAGATGAGATACCACCTGTTATTTTTGGAACAAGCAGCCTTGGTAATCTCTATCAGGCTGTCGAATACAGTGTTAAACTTGATATTGTAGCAGCATGCGTGAAATCAGCGGGGCCTGTCGCAGTTTTTGATACCGCTGGTAAATATGGGGCAGGGCTAGCGCTCGAATCACTTGGGAAATGCCTATCCGATCTGGATGTTAAACCAGAAAACGTGGTGATCAGCAATAAACTTGGCTGGTACAGAATACCGCTGTCAACTCCTGAGCCGACATTCGAAACGGGTATATGGAAGGATATAAAGCATGATGCCGTACAGCTGATCAGTTATGATGGGATGATGAAGTGCTTCGAGCAGGGCAATAGTTTGCTTGGTAACTTTGCTGCCCAAATGGTATCGGTGCATGACCCTGATGAATACTTGAGAGCGGGCAGTATGGGTTCGGGCTATAATGAACGATATCAGGACATCCTGGAGGCTTACAGGGCACTGCATGAACTGAAGTCAGCAGGTCTGGTCTCGTCGGTAGGGGTAGGCGCTAAGGATTGGAAAATAATCGAGATGATTACAGAAGATGTTGATCTGGACTGGGTGATGATCGCCAATAGCTTAACCCTAAAGTCACATCCCAGAGATCTGATAGCTTTTGTTGAAAAGCTGGGACGCAAAAACATAAGGGTCATCAACTCGGCTGTGTTTAACGGCGGATTTCTGACCGGCGGTGATTTTTATAACTATCAACAGGTTGATCCGCAAACGGCTTCAGGAAAAGCGCTCCTGGATTGGAGGGAGGAGTTTTTTAAAGTTTGTGATGAGTTTAATGTACTGCCTGCAGAAGCCTGTTTTAATTTTTCTTTCCGCTTCTCGGGGGTAAAAAGTATTGCATTGAATACCACAAGAGCCGAGAAAGTGGCTGATAACGTTTCGCTTGCATCAAAAGAGTTGCCCTTAGGATTTTGGATGGAAATGCAAAACCGGGGATTAGTTGAAACTGAAACCTTAAATCTCTCATGAAAGCACTAACCTGTATTACCCCCGGAGAATTTAGTTATATAGAAAAGGATATTCCTTTTGTCAAAGAAAATAGTGTGCTGCTCAAGATGAAAAGACTTGGGATCTGCGGTACCGATTATCATGCCTTTGGAGGAACGCAACCCTTTTTTGATTACCCAAGGATATTGGGGCATGAGGTTGCGGCGGAAGTGGTAGAGTCGGCTGATAAAAATAGGTTTAAGCCAGGCGACCAGGTTACCATCAGTCCTTATTTTTCATGCGGCAAATGTGTTGCTTGCAGGAACGGTAAAACGAACTGCTGCGTAAACATGAAAGTGTTTGGCGTACACGTGGATGGTGCAATGCAAGAATATATTTCGGTGCCAGCCGGGGCAGTTGTTGCCGGAGAAGGACTCAGCGCAGATGAACTGGCGCTGGTTGAACCTTTGGCAATCGGTGCCCATGGTGTTGGACTTGCTCAGGTCAAAAAAGGAGAAACCATTCTCGTTCTCGGTGCTGGACCAATCGGTCTGGGGACAATAGCATTTGCAAAAATTGCAGGAGCTAGGGTCATCGTTGCCGATGTGAACGATAATAGGTTGACCTTTTGCAAAGATAGGCTCGGTGTTGATTATACCATCAATCCGCTGAAAACCGATGCATTAACCCTGGTAAAAGAAATTACAGGCGGGGACATGGCCACGGTAGTGATCGATTGTACAGGTAACCTCACCGCGATCAATAGTGGCTTTAGGTTTTTAGCACATGGAGGCAGATTTATTATGATAGGGCTCCAAAAGGGAACCATTGAAGTTGTACATCCAGAATTTCATAAAAGGGAGGCGATGCTGATGAGTAGCAGGAACGCGCTGCCCGAGGATTTTGCACATGTGATAAATTGTATAAAAAAAGGTCTGGTGAAGCCACTGGACTTTATCTCTCACAGACTTGGCCTAGATGAGGTCAAGCAACAGTTTGACCTGTTGTCAGCAGATCAATCGGTAATAAAAGCACTGGTTGATTTTGATTAAAATTTATTGAATGCTTTTGGAAACAATGGCATTAATGCTCATATTCCAATTTAATAATCTGTCGTGCCGTTGGAATGGGAAGTTATGAATAACTTCATTACTTCCCACTCCTAATTTTTTTTATCATCGTTTCCCGTATTCTGTTTTTTTTACTTTATTGCTTATAAAACGCCAGTGATGCTTAAAAAAGATCAGCAGTAGCGAACTTCCCACTCCGAACGCGAATACGTTATCTCTAATTACTCAATGGGCTAACATACGCTTAATGTTATCAAGGCTTTAGTTTGATCTGTGTATCGTCTGTTTCGATGTTATTTACCAATTGATCACCTAATTGTAAACAAAACATACCTATGCTGTTATCGTTTTGTAAATACATTTGGCTAGAAAAAATTACTAACCAAATGCTAACCGATCTTATGAGAAAAATTTTAACAAGTCTTGCAGTATCCATGATATTGTTTACTGCCTGCAAGAAAGACCCGTCTATTGCAGTAAATGAACCCGCACAGGTAAAAGCTGATTGGACCTCAGATAACAGCACATCCAATTACACCAGCAAGGTTTATGCACCTTACACCGTATTTAATAATGTATGGGGAGCTAACCCAGGTTACCAGAGTATATGGGCGAATAACGGAAACACCTTGGGAATTTGGTCTAACCACCCCCAATACATCGGGTATAATTTTTACCGAAATGCTCACTTTAAAACCTGTTGTGGATTTTTTAATAGGAATTGTGCCGAAAGTGCGACAAGTAACGCAATTGACGGATTGCTAATATCGGTTCATGAGATAATACTAAAATCGGCTGAAAATCTCCGTAGTCGGAGACCATTAGATTAGTGAAGACAAACAGCTTTATTACTTTAGTGATACATCCATCCTGAAAGCTTTTGGGTTTTTGCCGTTAATCTGCCTGAACAGCTTGTTGAAATTGGGCACTGTTTTAAAGCCGCAACGGTAAGCTATTTCAGCAATGGTTTTGTCTGTCTCTATGAGCATTTTACAGGACTGATCGATTCTTACCCTTGTCAGATACTCCAGAAAGGACATGCCAGTTCTTTTTTTGAAAAGCCTGCAAAAGGATTGTGGGGTAAGGCTGGCAATTTCAGAGACTTTATCCAGGTTAATGTTCTCGTGCAGGTTTTCCCACATGAACCGGTACACTTTAGTTAGTCTGTCGGTGTCTTCACATAGTTCATTATTTATCGAGACATCTGACAGGATATATTCGCAGTCCTTGCTTGTAGATAGAATATGCAATATCTCGAAAAGGCCGATGATCTTCTCGAAATCTTTTTTTAATACAACTTCCTCTAGTTTCTCCGCGAGTATTTTTTGGGTCTTACCTGTAATCTTGATGCCACGCTCAGCCCTCTTGAAAAAATCTATTACCCTATGCGACTCTTTAAGGTCATAAAATGCTTTACCGAAAACATTCTTATTGAAGTAGATCACGATCGCCTTGGCACGCAGAGCAGAACTTGGCTGATAAAAAGATTGGTCGTTTATCCAGATATGGGGCAGGTTCGATCCCATGAACAAAAGATCACCCGCTGCAAATTTTTCGATTTTGTTCCCGATGATGCGCTTGCCAAAACCCTCTCTAACATATACAAGCTCCAGTTCGGGATGGTTGTGGAAAGGCGAATTAAAGTAGGACTCATCACGCTCCAGAAAACTGATGTAGCTGTTCAGTCTTCGCGTTATTTCGGTGTGTAAGACTTTCATATTTTTTTGCTCAGCAATACTGAATGAATATTTGGTTAACAATTTGTGTAATGGATTCCACACCTCTAATTTAATGGTAATTTGTCCAATATGCAATCTTACCCGCCTGACAGAATGAGGTTTCAAAGACAGGTTTGCCTTCAGATTATTTCGCTAAATATCAGATTTTAAAAGCATTTTTTGTTGGCAAGTTATTGTTAGTGAGTTGTTTGCATTCTTGTTTGATTGGTTTTAATATTATTGCAATCGCCAGGCACATCAGCTGCACCGGATACCGCATGTTAAATTTCGACACGAAACAGGTAATTAAGGGACTATAATTAAAAACCTTGTCTTCTACATTTGTCTATCATAGTACCATTGAGTGAAATTTAAACCGATTGGGCGCTCTTGAATAGCAGAACTACCATCGGCAATTACAAAAGATGGGGCGACCGAGATTTTCTAACCAAACTATAAAGTCATATGCTTGAACATATAGCCTATTGCCATATATATCAAAGAGTAACAGATAAGAAATACCAATAAAGAAATGAGAACCCAATGCGTTTTTGGCGCCTTTCCACGTAGTTGTATAAACTTTGTGGAACCCCCTATCATAGCCGTTCATCGCGCACAGATACAAAAACCGGAAGCTAGAGGTGACCCACCAATCCGTCAGATCCCAAAATGTTGTCGAGACTGAGTTTAGTTACAGGTGTGTTTATGGTGCTTGACTCACCTTAGGCAGCAAGTTTGGCACTGACCAATAATATCCCACAAAGGTTCGGAGAATGTTACAAAACAAAAATGTTTATTGCAGTGAACAATAACTGACCAACCTGGAGAGGTAACCTTACCTATATGGCTACCTAAAAGGCCTGGGTGTCCACAAGATTTAGGTATTCTTCTATCTAACCAAATAATCAATAAATAACTAATCATGGAAAAAGAATTAACGCTCAAACTTGAAGAAGTCGGCATAAATAATATAGATATAGTAGGCGGAAAAAATGCCTCTCTTGGAGAAATGATCCAGCATTTGTCGCCAATGGGGATAAATGTGCCAAGAGGCTATGTTATTACAGTAGCAGCTTACCAAATGTTCCTTGAGCACAATCGGTTACCCGATAGGATCAGGGAACTGATCATGAAAACTGATTTTGAAGATCTAGGGTCGCTGCGGAAAACAGGCGAAGAAGTTAGAAGTCTGATTGCAGCAGGGATCTTTCCCACGGTTCTTGCAGATCAAATTCTTTTAAAATATAAGGCCCTTTCCGAGCACTATGGCCAGACCGAAACCGATGTCGCAGTCCGTTCTTCAGCTACGGCTGAAGATCTTCCGGATGCCTCTTTTGCAGGCCAGCAGGAAACTTTTTTGAATGTTCGCGGAAATTCGTCCATATTGGTGGCGGTGCGCAATTGCTTCGCATCCCTGTTTACCGACCGCGCCATCAGTTACCGACATTCCTTTGGATATGGTCAATTTGAAGTTGGTCTGAGTATATGTATCCAGAAGATGGTACGTAGTGATATTGGTGTTTCGGGCGTCGCATTTAGTTTAGATCCAGAAAGCGGTTTCAGAAATGCAGTGGTTATAAACGGTAGCTATGGACTGGGGGAATTGCTGGTACAAGGAGCCGTGTCACCGGATGAGTTTATCGTTTTCAAACCCACGATGAAACTGGGGTTCCAACCGATTATCGAAAAGAAACTGGGGACCAAAAAACAGACCATGGTGTATGGAGAGGATCAGGCCGAGCGAGTTAAGGTAATCAATACGGAAGCCTCCCTTCAGCAGTGCTTCTGTCTAAGTGATGAAATGATAATCCTCCTTGCGCAATGGGTACAAAAGATCGAAGATTATTATAGCAACCTTAAGAACAAATGGACTCCCATGGATATAGAGTGGGCTGTTGACGGAAATGATAGTAATCTTTATATCCTTCAGGCACGGCCGGAAACCATACATTCGCTCAGAAAACCCGAAAAAATCACCTCCTATTCTTTTAGCGGCAATCCGGACTCAAGGGCCCTGATCACGCAGGGTATTGCCGTTGGAGATAAGGTGGGTATGGGTAAGGTTAGAATTGTTGTTTCGGGCGGTGCATTTTCGCAGTCCGATGCAGGATTCTCTGACGGCGACGTGCTGGTAACTGATATCACCGACCCGGATTGGGAACCACTGATGAAAAGGGCCTCTGCAATTGTAACCAATAAAGGTGGGCGGACCTGCCATGCTGCCATTATTGCCCGGGAATTGGGAATTCCTGCTATTGTGGGATGCGAACATGCAACAAAGCTTCTTGTTGACCAGCAAATGGTAACTGTCAGCTGTGCCGAAGGAGAGACAGGTTTTGTCTACGATGGTGAGGTCACCTTCGAAAAAAGTGAGTTTGATCTTGAAGATTTACCAAAAATAAACACCCCTATTATGTTGAATGTTGCCTCACCCGCACTGGCTTTTCAGTTTTCTCAGCTTCCCAACAATGGGGTAGGGCTGGCACGGGAAGAGTTTATAATCAACAATTACATAAAGGTTCATCCTCTTGCCCTGCTCGGACACCAAAAAATTGGTGATAATGATTTATCCGGGAAAATAAAGGAAATGATATGCGGATACCAGGATGAAACAGACTTCTTTGTCTCTAAGCTCTCATCTGGCATTGCCAAGATCGCGGCCTCCTTTTATCCTAAACCGGTAATCGTTCGGTTTAGTGACTTTAAAAGCAATGAATATTTTAATTTGCTCGGTGGAAAGTATTTTGAGCCAAAAGAGGAAAATCCTATGCTCGGATGGAGAGGTGCATCCAGGTATTATGCCGCATCCTATAAACCTGCTTTTGCCCTGGAATGTGAAGCTATCAAAATGGTGCGCGAGAAAATGGGACTGGACAATGTAATTGTCATGGTGCCTTTCTGCAGAACAATCGACGAATTATTAAAAGTGCAGTCGGTAATGGGGGACTGTGGACTCAAACGTGGTGAAAATGGCCTCCAGGTTTACCTGATGGCAGAAATCCCTTCTAACATCATTCTTGCCGATGGGTTTGCCAAATACATTGACGGCTTTTCCATAGGTTCAAATGATCTTACCCAGCTTACACTTGGACTGGACCGTGACTCCTCACTTGTCGCCCATATCTATGATGAGAGAAATGAAGCGGTCAAGGCAATGATAATACATTTGATCTCGGCAGCCAAACGAAACAATGTAAAGGTTGGCATCTGTGGTCAGGGACCATCAGATTTTCCAGATTTTGCTGACTTTCTTGTTCAACAAGGTATTGATACCATTTCCGTTACTCCGGATTCGGTGATAAAGACTGTGCAGGCAATAGCCGCTGCGGAACAGAGAATTTGCTAAACTTGATGTATTCCATTATCGGCGTGTATTAAGATTTATAGCAGAATAGTCAGCCTAGAAAAGGTCGCTGTTTCTAACAGTGACCTTTTGTCCTATTCGATCTTCAGTGCTTCTTGTGGTGACCTATTTCTATGATAAAATGGAGAATTAGCTGAAATTGAAGGCCACAGCTACCCTTTTTCTGAAGATCTTTTCTTAAGGGTTTTAGGGTTTGCTGTGATGTGACCTTGCCGGAGAATGACGATTAGGTATGACCTGGGAGTGTTTGTTTTTATCCGTTGGTTGCCGGAAGTGAAAATAACATCAGCTCAGCAGCATAGAAATGAACCTGATGGAATGCACCTTAAAGTTGCTAACTATTTGGGCAAGGAAAACATTTGCTGTTATCTAGTGGTACTAATTTTGATGAAGGAGGACTAAAGATAAACGGCAGATATAAAGCTTGTTAAGCTAGCGAATTCCGGCTAAGCCTTTCACAGCTTTAAAGTCGGGAAAATGTAATTTAGCGGAATTGTCGGTTGCAAATTTGCATTTATGTGAGGTAAAAAAGCTTCAGTTCAATTTTTAGCCAGGTTCTATCCGGATAAATGTACCTTTTATCCGAATAAACCTGAATTATTGCTGAAAGAAAGGGTTTATGGTTTTAATGCAGGGCTAAAGAAGCAGTTTACCAGTTATCAGACCTGAAAGGAGCAACGGGGAGGCCAAAGGTATTGTATACGTTCCCAACCCCGAAATCTTTGAAAGCATATCGCACGGCAACGGGTTTTGAAACCTCGGCACTCATTACATAAATGGTGTTATTCCATAATTTCGCGGTAGCGGGATGGAAAACTTTGTCTTCTCCCGCGATTTCAAACCCAGTGACCTCCTTCCGGTAAGAGGTAAAACCCTGTGGCGTATTCTTGAAATCCAGGACTACCTCTTTACCCACGACACCCATCCCCTGGTATAGCGGACTTTGATAGGCTACCCCTTTTTTATTATAAGTATGCCCCAGTGCCCAGTAAAGCAGCCGCTTGCTGATGGTTGTTTTATCCGAAGGGTGGATATTGAATTCATCGCCTGCGTCGATAGAGACCACCATTCCCGAATTGGGGATCAGCGATTGGGCCAGTTGTTGTTTTTCCCGTAAATATGGTACCGAATCTGGAAAACTGGGGTATTTAAAAGGTGCGATCTGGACATAATAAAAGGGAATGGTGTCTCTTTTCCAGTTTTCGCGCCAGGCCTCAACCATCGATTTCATTTTCTGGTCATAATGGTCCGGCGTGCGGATGTTTGCCTCGCCCTGGCACCAAAGAAATCCCTGGATACCAAAACCTGAGATAGGCGCAATCATGCCGTTAAAAAGGGAAGTTGGGGTGCCAGAATACATTTTCTGATTGGGGGCGGGCAGCTTTATCACAGGAAAACCAGCCAAACTTTTGGCCGGCATCCAGGCCTCGATCGGTGTCCCGCCCCAATCGGCCTCGATAATGCCGACTGGGACTTTTAATGTTTCCTGAAGCATCAGGCCGAACTGAAAACCGATCGCACTGAACATCAGGGCACTTTCTGAGGAGGAAACCTTCCAGTTTGCCGAACAGTCCGCTAAAGGGCTGGCCGATACGGCATGAGGGATCTGAAACAGGCGGATGTTTTGATTGTCGGCTTTGACCAATAGGTCATTGGAATTTAAAATGGGGATGCTCTTAAATCCCCTCATCGGCATTTCCATATTCGACTGGCCTGAACATACCCAGACTTCTCCTATCATAATGTCGGTCAGCTGTAGTACCGTGCCGTCCGTGAATGTTATGCTATAGGGGCCGCCGGCAGCAGGAGTTTGAACCATCAGGCGCCATTTGCCCCCAGCGTCCGCTTTTATCCGGTAAACTTTTTTGTTCCAGGAAGTTGTGATGTTGATCACCGCATTCGTCCTGGCCTCGCCCCACAAGGGTACACTGCTTTTTTGCTGCAATACCATGTGGTTGGAGAGCACAGCAGGCAGTTTTATCCCGGCAGAGGCCTTGAAGGTGAAGCAGAGGGATGCAATCAGGATGCATAGCTTTAGTTTTGGCATCATGTACAATTTAAATTGATCTTTTGGTATCATTTCATCCCATAATGGATCAATAACCATCGTTTTGGCTAAGATTGGGGTTATTTGTTCTTTCAGAATTAGGGATAGGCCAGAACATAACGTTCTTAGTGATATAGTCATAGTTACTTATGGGCTGATTGTATTGGGTAGAAAGCTGTTTGCGGAGTTTTTCGGGCATGATTTCCCAACGCTTCAGATCGTACCAGCGCTGCGCTTCAAAGGTAAACTCCCTTCGTCTTTCTAAGCGCAGTTTCTCACGCAGGTCATTCTGGTCGGTGTAACTGAGGTCTGACAGCATGGGAACTGCCGGTGTGCCCGATGTTCCGCCATGTGCCCTGCGTACCAGGTTTATTTGTTCCAGGGCAATGTCCATATTGGCTGTGCCGCCCATTTCGATCAGCGCTTCTGCATACATCAGCAGTACATCGGAATAGCGCAACCAATGAAAATCGTCTGCGTTGTCGGTATAACCGGTATTGATCTGATCGTTATATTTAGTAACACCGTAGGCTGAATTGATCGATACGAGTCTGCGTGTATCGACCCATTCGAATACACCACTTGGGATAATTGTAAAGATCTGTCCTGGTTGGAAGCGGGTTATGTTGGTGCTGTAGGTGCTGATGCTGAAGTCCCAGTTGAAATCTGGCGCCGTGGCTGTGTTGCGTATCGAGCAATAGAAAGGGGATACCCTAAATCCGACAGCCGTCGCCGGCGCGTTTACAGGATCCGAGATCTGATTGTATAACATTTCAATCTTTCCGTCTGCCTCGTATAGTTTTACCTGAAAGCTGATATTATTGGCAACCGTAGTTCCTGTTTTCCACCGCCAGTTGCGCCACTCAACAGTGAGCACACGGTTGGGCGCGGTACCGCTAGTCGCATAGGATGCCACGCCACCTGTACCGTTGAGGTTATCCATAAGCGGTCCTATTATCGGATCTTTGACTGCATTCAGGCTGGATGCGAGGTTGGACCTGCTGATAAAGCTAATGAAGCCGTTGCTGCTCATATAAAACTTATCATACCTAGTCCCCCCAAAGTTGTAGGAAAAACCGATCGGAAGCGCCGCCGAAATGGCATCATCGGCTTGTACTGAAGGGACTGTAGTACCTCCGGTGAGGTTGTTGTAGGTAGTGGTTCCTGCGCTAAACAGAAAAGGGACATAATCGGTAGAGGCATTTATTAATGTAGACGCACGGTAATTGGATTTCATCCTGGTATAGGCTTGTAGGCTTGCAGGGAAGCCAGAGGCCCCTTTTATATAAAAGATCCGTTCTTTATCTGCTGCTTTCACCGTTTCATCCGCACTGAAGATATTGGCATAGTTAGGATTCACATCCAGTTTATAAGTGTCTTTTTTGTCCATCAATTCTTTGAGCTTATCTGCCGCTAACTGGTATTTCGAAATATCTTTCAAGGGAAATCCAGCCATAGTAAGGTATACTTTGCCCATCAATGCTTTGGCGGCAGCCTGAGTTACCCGCCCACCATTGGTGGAAGTGTAAGCGTAAGTAGTATCCAGATTTACTTCTGCATACTGCAGATCATCCAATATCTGTTTATACACATCCCGTGAAGCTGAGCGGGGAGGTTGCAGATTACTTTTAGTAACATCTGCCGGCTCCAGTACCAGCGGTACATCGCCGAATAACTGCACCAGTCTGAAATAGTAAAAGGCCCTGAAGAATTGCGCCTCAGCCTTGGTACGGCGCAGTATACGATCAGCTATTTTTGAAGTGTTGGTAGTGTAGAAAAGTAAACTGTTGGCCCGGTTGATTACCCGATATGCACCAGCCCATGTGCGCTGAATATAGGCGTGCCGGGCGTTGTAGGTCATGTCATCCAACGTAAACCTTTCTGTGGTTACCGTGCCCCCCGGAGTTGCGTCATCGGACATAATTTCAACTGTTGAAATCGGATACATCTGTCCTTCATTAACATCAGCCCGCATACCCTGATATATGCCGTTCACAGCAGCAATAACATCGGCGTCTGTCTGATAAAATTGGTCACTGGTGACCAGTCCGTCGGTCTTTTCTTCCAGAAATTTTTTGCAGGATGTGCATAAAAACACAACATATAATAGTAAAAAAATAATCTTTTTCATTGTCTGAATTTTAATGAAATGTTAAAAATTAGCGTTCAATCCAAACCGCATACCTCTGCCCACAGGGGTCGTGCCCTGGTCTATACCGCGTACAAGTCCTGATCCTGAATTGACCTCAGGGTTATAGCCGGAATATTTGGTGATGGTAAACAGGTTCTGAAAATTTAGGTAAGTCTTAAGTGAAGACAGTCCCAATACCTTCAGCCATTTCCCAGGCAAAAGGTAAGAAACGGTGATGTCGCGGCACCGTAAGAAAGAACCATCTTCAATATAATAGTCAGTGGACTCTCTGGGGTCGAGTACAGTACCTGCCACTTGTACCTGGGTAACCTCATTGTTCGCCCTTATACTTTGGGCGAGCTCAGGACTCATGTCAGGCGTAATAATGCGATATCGTTTGTCAAACATAGCTTTGGGCAGGTTATTCCTGCCAAACATTGAGCCGTTGTTCATTTCAAAAAAATTAAAAATCTTGTTACCCACAGAATAGCTGAAGAACGCTACCAGTTCTATGTTTTTATAAGATAAATTTGTACTGAAACCTCCGAAGAATTTTGGAATCGCACTCCCCAGGTAGGCCTTGTCCGCTTCGTTGAGGTACCCGTCATTATTTAAGTCGGCGTACCGGCGCGAACCTTCTTTTTCCCCGACCTGGAAGGTCGCCGGTTTATTCAGGATCGTTTGATCTGTCCAGACACCAATGCTTTTATACCCGTAAAACTGGCCTACCGGCTGGCCTGGCTGTATCCTGAAAAGATAGGAAGTGCCCGCTATCTGGTTGACGTCAAGAAAGTCGTCAGAAGCTCCGGTTAATTTCTCTACTTTATTTCTGTTAAAAGCGATGTTGGCATCTACCGACCATCTCAGCCCTTTGCTGTTCAGGATTGTTCCCCCAACGGTCAATTCAACGCCCTGATTGCTGAGTGAGGCAATATTCTTTGTGTAGATACTGTAACCGGTCGAGAGCGGAGGGCTTACATTGAAAAGCAGACCGTCCGTATACTTCCTGTATACCTCGGCTGTTAAGTATAACCGGTTTTTTAGAAAAGAGATATCTGCACCCAGGTTGACAGACGAAGTTTTTTCCCATTGCAGCTCAGGGTTGGCCAGGCGGTTGGGAGCAAAACCGATATTGATCTGGTTGCCAAACACAACGCTTGCCACGCCCAGGGTAGAAGCGGTTGAATAAGGATTGATCCCCTGGTTGCCCACCAGGCCCCAGCTGCTCCTGAGTTTAAATTCGCTGATCATGGGAAGTGTTTTCTTGAACCATTCTTCCTGGTCTATCCGCCAGGCACCGCTCAAAGATGGGAAAAAGCTGAATTTTTCACCCTCTACGAATTTTGAGGATCCATCATACCTTCCTGAAGCACTTAAAAAGTACCGTGTTTTATAATTGTACGAAGCCCGGAAAACGGTTGATACCAATTGGTTCGCCGCGTAGGTGCTGTTGGGCACATCAGGTGTATTGCCGGACTGAATGGAGTTAAAGGTAGTCAGGTTTGAGGTAAAACCAGCTGAAGAGGCTGTCTGTGTTTTGGATACGAATTTTTCCGCAGAACCCACAAGTACGGCCGAGATGTTGTGGTCTTTGCCAAAACGCTTATTATAGTTTGCCTGCAATTGATACAGGATGCCTTTGTTGTGAGAATTGCCCAGACTGGCGATCCCCATTAAGGTAGATCCCGCAGCTTTGATGGTGGTGGGGATGTAATTCTCCAATAGGGCATCGTAAGTGGTGATCCCTACAAGCCCATTGAGTTTTAAGGCATTCGTCAGGTTATAAGATAACCCGAAATTGGCCAGTAACTGTGAGGAGGTATTTACATTTTTGGTTCCTTTTTCTCCCGAAAAACTGAGCGGGTTCCGGATAGCAGAGGATGAGCTAAGAACGCTGGCCAAGGTAAACCTGGGGTTATAATAAACGTTCCTGCCATTATCCGGGTCGTAGTACTGGGCGCTGCCTGTTCCATACATATAGTCGGAAACATAATTGAAGCCTCCATCGGGATTGATCAGCGGGGATGTAGGCGCCCAGGAAAGTGCGGCAGCGGTAAGGGTTGCCGAAGGCTGCCCGTTACGGACGGTATTGGAATAATTTGCACTGGCGGTAAAGGTAAGTTTGGGACTTATTTTTCCTTCATAGTTCAGCTTCCCGTTATAGCGTTGTAGGGAAGTTGAGGGCAGTACGCCGTCCTGCAGGTAATATTGCCCCGAAAGGTAAATTTTACTCATCCTGTCCCCGCCCGAAAGGCTTAGGTTTACATCCGAGGTCGGGGCGGTCTGCAGCAGATCCTTCTGGTTGTCGTAAGTTTGGAGCGATTCAATTTCCGAGGGGAGATAGGGTTGCAGCGTGGCTGTACTATAATACCCCACCGAACGCCTGTAAGCCCAGGCTTCATTTGCAAATGTCGCATAATCCTGTGCCTTCAATATCTCTATTTCCTTTGTTCTGCTGACATAAGAGCGGTTTGCGCCCATCGTTATTGTCAATTTGCCTACCTGCCCAGATTTTGTAGTGATCAATACCACCCCGTTAGACCCACGGGCCCCATAAATAGCGGTCGCTGCTGCATCTTTTAAGATATCGATGCTTGCGATGTCATTTGGGTTGATCATGCTAAGCGGGTTTGCGCTTCCATAGGCAGATAAGCTGCCCTGCCCGTTATTGAGCCCGCTAATGTCCGGGCTGTTCATGGGCACGCCGTCTATTACATACAAGGGCTGCGTGGAAAAGCTCAGTGAACCGGTACCTCTGATCTCGATATTGATGCCTCCCCCAGGATCGGTGCTGTTCTCCATGACATTTACCCCAGCGGCACGTCCGCCGATAAGCTGTTGGAAATTGGCATATCCGCCTTCGGTATTGTTTTTTGTGTCGACTTTTACCGTGGAGGTTGTGATCTCGGATTTCCTTTTGCTCTCATATCCGATGACGATCACCTCGTCCATATCCTTTCCATCGGTTTCCAATGAAACAATGAGCGGTTGCGGGATACTTACAATGTTATATTCTTTTGGTTTAAAACCCAGATAGGTAATTCTCAGTTTACTAGTGGCATTTTTGTATTCAATCACAAATTGGCCATCAGCACCGGATATGACAGCTTTGTTCTCGGGTATCACCTGTATAGATGCCCCGGCTAAGGGCTGTCCGGTATCATTGTTTATCGTTCCGCTGATCTTTTTTTGTTTTTGGGCCATTAACCGGGACCCGATCAGCATGATAATGATGAAAGCTATGGTTTTTAATCTCATACTTCTTGTAGTTTATATTTGGTTTGATGAAGTTACAATAGTATATCATTTTTCGATATAGAAAACCGGCGAGTTTTATTTTGGAAACGTTCCCAATTTTTGGGAACGTTTCCAAAAAGTAAATAGATAACTTTTGTTGCACAAAAAGTAAATAAGACCGCATCTTCACTGAGCCAAATGTAAAACCGAAAAAATATGAGCTTAAAAACTTTAACTTTTTATAACAGCGATGCGATCGGGGCCGAAACGAATGTCAATAAGCCTATAAAAATCACAGGTATGTATCCATATATTGCTCCGCGCTCTCCGGGCGATCTTTTTCGCGCGCTGGTTTTCCTGGTTACCCTCTTGTTTGGCCAATATGCAAAGGCTGATGTAAAATTACCTGCGATATTTTCTGATGGGATGGTATTGCAACGTAACAAACCGGTGCTGATATGGGGTTTCGGCAATCCGGGCGAGCGGATATCAGTGGAGATCGCCGGTCAGTTTAAAACGGCTCTGACCGATTCGGCAGGCAATTGGGCCATAAAACTCAGCCCATTAAAGGTGGGCAAGCCACTTCAGCTAGTGGTAAAGGGAAAGGAAAATCAGATCTCTCTGCACGATATCCTGGTCGGTGAGGTTTTTTTGTGTTCCGGACAGTCCAATATGGCCATGTCCCTGGATGCCTGTAGAAGGTTTGGCAACCCTAATGCTCAAACCGATGCGCAGCAGACCACCCTCCCCATGGTGCGCATATTCCAGACCCCTAATTCCCTGTTTTCCGCCCAGCCCCAGAAAGATGTGCCGGGACAATGGCAGTCCTTAAGTCCGGAGAGGAACCTGACTTTTTCGGCAATCGCTTTTTATTTCTCCCGCTCGATGTACAGGTACCTGAAAGTCCCGATCGGCATTATACGTTCCTCCAATGCCGGAGGCCCTATTGAAGCGAAAATGCCACTTGGCGCTTTGCTGTCGGTAGATTGCGGCAAAAACTATTATGATGAGGTCATTAAACGGTCCGATCCGGAAACCATGAAAAAACAAGCTGATGAAATATTGAAAAAATGGGAAAAAGATGTCCGGGACGTTACAGCGGTGGGACAGGTTCCGCCTAAGAAACCAACGGTCCGAAATCCTTTGAACGGCGCTTACCCCGCTGCGGACTGGAACGGTGTGATTGCTCCGCTAATCAGGTATACTAAAACGGCTGTTCTTTGGTATCAGGGGGAACACAATGTGGCACACCCCCTTGACTACAGAAAGCTGTTGCCTGTCCTGATTTCTTCCTGGAGGGCAGAAAGCGGTGATGCGGACTTGCCTTTCATATTTGTTCAGCTGCCGGCATTTGCCAGTGTCACCATGAGTGATAACTGGGCATTGATCCGTGAATCTCAGTTGGATGTACTTAAAAAAACACAGCACACCGGAATGGTGGTGACCATCAATACCGGCGACAGGAAGAATATACACCCTGCCGACAAAGACATTGTGGCGGACCGGATTTTTAAGGAAACGCAGCACTTAATCTACGGCGAGCAGGTTTCGGGATGCGGGCCGCTGTTTGACAGTTTTAAAATTGAAGGTAAAAAAATGGTACTGAAGTTTAACCATATCAATGGCTCCATGAAGTTTTTGCGGGGGCAGGCAGGCAAAGGCTTTTTCATTGCCGGTGAAGACCGCAAATTTTATGCGGCAACGGTTTTGATAAAGGGCTCAACCCTTGAAGTTTCCGCCACGGATGTCCCCCGGCCGGTAGCGGTACGCTATGCTTGGGCCGGATTCCCCGAGGTAAGCCTTGTTGATGCCTTTGATATGCCCGCAAGTCCGTTCAGGACCGATAACTGGTGATGTTGGTTTAGCTTTGGCCAGCCTTCGCGCTGGCCCCTTTGTTATCGCTATGATTTGATTGGTCTATTGCTTGACAGTAGAGCCCCGGATGATAATTTCGGTTTTCAGCATTTTGGTTACCGCCTTCCAGTCTTTTACCTCGCGGTTGATCTGGTCTATCAATAACTCGGCAGCAACCTTTCCTATTTCGTGAACTGGCTGGGACATGGTGGTTAAGGGCGGTTCGATCAGTGCAGAATAGTTGTCGTTGCTGAATCCGGCAACGGCAATGTCTTCGGGGATCCTGATTTTTTTCAACTTTAAAAACTGGATAACCTGAATCGCGGTAGGGTCGTTAATGGCAAAAATGGCATCTGGGGGACTGGGAAGATTGATCAGGTGATTGACAAAGATATTGACTTTCTCCAGCAGCAGGTCGTAAGGTATGATCAGCTCCTGATCGATAGCGATGCCGTGCTTGTTAAGTGCCGCCAGATAACCTTCTTTCCTTTTTCTGCTGATCAAAAGGTTATCCGGGCCAGCGAGGTGCGCAATTCTTTTCTTTCCTGTTTCTATCAGGTGTTCTGTGATTTTATAGGCACCGTCAAAATCATCTACTATGACTTTGGGGACAATCATTTCGTCACACACCCGGTTAAAAAAGACGATGGGGATGCCTTTTTTCGCAAATCTTTTTAAGTGGTCGAAGTTTCTGGTTTCTTTGGTCAACGATACCAGTACCCCATCAACCTGGTTGCTGAGCATGATATTTACATTGGATATTTCATGGTCGTAGTTTTCATTGGATTGACAGATGATCACATTATAACCGGCCAATCCCGCAGCTTCCTGGGCACCGATAATGACCTTTGAAAAATAAGAATCCACAAATTCCGGTACAATGATCCCAATGGTATTGGTTTTTTTGTTGACCAGGCTCACTGACAGCATATTCCGCTGGTAATCCATTTCGCCAGCCAGTTCCAGAACAGCTTTTTTTGTTTCAGCCTTGATGTTAGGGTGATCTGTTAATGCCCTTGACACTGTTGATTTTGAAATATTCAAGGCTTTGGCGATATCTATTATTGTCGTTTGCCGGTTTTTCATCAGTGTATATTTGGTTTTAGTAGTAAAGTACGCATCGCCTATCCAGGTTTTTCCCCGGTTTATTGGCTTTGTTGAAGTTAGCTAAAATGATGGTCTTTATGCGCTGTTCTCAAAAAAAATCTCGGAAATTGCTCTGGTTTACATTGGGAGCGATCCCAATATTTGGGAACGCTCCCAATAAAAAATCCCGGTTGTAAATTGATTTGAGGGCTGATCTAAGTTTTACTTTTGAAATACTTGTCACAGGAACAGATGAATTAACCAGAGCGCCTAACAATTTGGCAAGTATGTAAACCGTATGATTAAAGAAGATTTTCAAGAAAAGAGAAGTTTATTACATAAAACAGTAAGCAGTGATCTGTTGGTTGTGGGAGGGGGCTTGTCCGGTGTTTGCTGTGCACTTACTGCAGCAAGGGCCGGTATAAAAGTAACGTTGGTCCAGGACCGTCCGGTGCTTGGCGGCAATTCCAGCAGTGAGGTCAGGCTGTGGATTTTGGGTGCCACCTCCCATATGGGGAATAATAACCGCTGGTCGCGGGAAGGCGGTGTCATTGATGAACTGCTGGTAGAGAATATGTACCGCAACAGGGAAGGCAATCCTCTGATACTGGATACGATATTATTGGAAAAGGTAAAACAGGAACCCAATATCACACTGCTGCTCAATACCGCGGTGCATGATCTGGATAAGTCAAGCACAAAGGAAATCAGTATCGTCCGGGCTTTTTGCAGTCAAAATTCGACCGCGTATATACTCAAGTCCAAACTGTTTTGTGATGCCTCGGGTGATGGGATCCTTGGTTTTCTGTCCGGGGCGGCATTCCGCATGGGAGCCGAGGAAACAGAAGAATTTGGTGAAAAGTTCGCGCCGTCAAAAGCCTATGGCGAATTGCTGGGCCATAGCATATATTTTTATACCAAAGATACGGGGAAACCTGTAAAGTTTATTGCTCCGGAATTTGCATTAAATGACATTACAAAGATCCCGCGCTTCAGAAGCTTTAATACCAAAGAGTACGGCTGTCGGTTGTGGTGGCTGGAATATGGGGGACGATTGGACACTGTCCATGATACAGAGGAAATTAAGTGGGAGCTTTGGAAAGTGGTTTATGGTGCCTGGAACTATATCAAAAACTCTGGCGAGTTCCCCGAGGCGGATACTTTGACACTGGAATGGGTCGGTACTATACCCGGAAAAAGGGAAAGCCGCCGCTTCGAAGGTGACTACATGATGATACAACAGGATATTATCTATCAGCGCATGCACAGCGATGCGGTCGCATACGGCGGCTGGTCGATCGATCTGCATCCCGGTGACGGGATCTTCAGCGAGAAACCCGGATGTAACCAATGGCATTCAAAGGGAATCTATCAAATCCCGTTCCGCTCGCTATACAGTAAAAATATCAACAATCTGTTCCTGGCCGGAAGGATCATGAGTGCCTCACATGTTGCTTTTGCCTCAACCCGGGTGATGGCAACCGGTGCCCACGTAGGGCAGGCTATTGGGATGGCCGCGAAAATAGCCATCGAAAATGCCCTGCATCCAAGAGAGATCATCGAAAAAAATTACGTGGGTACTTTGCAGCAGCAACTGCTCAAAACAGGACACCATATTCCAGGCTATGAATTTGCAGACGGCAAAAACCTGGTTCAGACTGCTGATATCAGCGTGTCGAGTACATTTGAACTGGAACATTTGCCTGAAGATCTGTTGAAAGATATGCAATGGTCGATGGCCCAGTTGGTCCCCCTTGATAAAGGTAAAGTGCCGTTGATATCGCTGAAGGTAGTGGCAGATTTGCCTACTAAGCTGCAGATCCAGCTCAGAATTAGCGGTAAAGCGGGGAATTTTACCCCTGATCTGATCTTGGAAAAGAAAAATATAATCCTGGCTAAAGGTGAGAATCTGTTAAAGGTCGCATTTGAGACGGAGCTGAGGGAAGAGTGCTATGCATTTATTGTCATCCAGAAAAATACCAACGTTAAAGTTTACTGCTCAAACCAACGGGTTACCGGGATATTGTCGGTATTCAATGGGGTAAACAAGGCGGTATCCAATTTTGGAAAACAGGTGCCTACAGCGGATATCGGTGTAGATGCTTTTGAGTTCTGGTGCCCGCAGCGTCGGCCGGAAGGTCATAATATAGCGATGGGTTTCGACCCGCCAATAAGAAAATTTACGGCAGGTAATCTTAAAAACGGGGTTTATCGTCCCGTACGGCAACCTAATGCCTGGGTAGCCTCGCTTGAGGATGAAAATCCATCCGTAAGTTTAAGCTGGGACATTGAGCAGGAAATTCATACTTTGTGCCTGTTCTTTGATACTGATCTGGATCATCCCATGGAAAGCGTATTAATGGGACACCCGGAGCATGTGATGCCTTTCTGTGTAAGAAATATCACGATAAAGGACCAGACGGGCAATATTATTTTTAGCCAGGAAAATAATTACCAGACCATGCTGACCATCAGGTTTGAAAAAACAGTATTCACCAAACAATTGAGTTTGTTTCTGGAACATCCCGGGAACGGAACGCCTGCTGCCTTGTTCGGAATTATCTGCAATTAAGTTTTAAAGAAATGGGAAAATTAGATTTTATGGTAATGGTTGTGTTTGCACTGTTGATTTTTGCAATAGGCCTGACATTTACCAAGTCGAGTAGTAAAAACGGACAGGCTTTTTTTGAAGCGGGCGGTGAAACTCCCTGGTGGATCAATGGTCTGTCACTGTTTATCAGTTATTTTTCAGCAGGTACCTTTGTTGTCTGGGGTTCCATTGCCTACACTTCGGGTCTTGTGGCAAACGTAATCCAGCTCACTATGGCCATCAGTGGACTGATTGTGACCCTGGTGATTGCCGCAAGATGGAAAAAGAAAGGGGTAGCGACGGCAGCAGAATTCATTGGGAAGCGGTTTGGATCACGCGAAAAACAGTTTTATACCTACCTGACCTTATTGCTGAGCCTGTTTACAACTGCGGCGGTATTGTACCCGGTAGGGAAAATGGTATATGTCGCTACGCCATTCACACTCAACCAGTGTATCGCCGGCATCGGACTGATCATTGTGCTGTATACTGCCGCCGGTGGTCTATGGGCGGTGCTGGTAACCGATGTGGTGCAGTTCGTGATTTTGCTGGCAGCGGTGGTTATTGTGATCCCGATCGCCTTAGGGCATATCGGCGGCCTGAACACGTTGTTCGATAAGGCCCCTGCTGGTTATTTTAAGCCGTTTAACCAGGAGTATTCCATCGAATTTATGCTGGCATTTGTCGTCTATCAGACCTTTTACATAGGGGGAAACTGGGCTTATGTACAACGGTATACCAGTGTGTCTACCGAGAAAAATGCACGTAAGGTATCAGGCATATTTACAGTACTGTACCTTGTCTGTCCGGTAATCTGGATGCTTCCGCCGATGATATACAGGATAATCAATCCTAACCTTACCGGACTGGAAACTGAGGGTGCATATATGATGCTCATCCAGAGTATAATGCCTGCCGGACTGATCGGCCTGGTGCTGGCCGGAATGATATCGGCCACATCAAGTAAGGCAAATACCACTATCAATATGGCCGCGACTGTATTTGCACAGGATATTTATAGAAACCTGATGCGTCCAAATGCCAGCGAAAAAGAAGTGATCTTTGTCGCCAGGTTCTTTACCCTGTTGTTCGGAATAGGTACTATCCTGATCGCCATCTGGATTCCCAGTGCCGGGGGGATAGTTGAAGTCGTGCTCAGTACCGCTGCCATTGCCGGAGGGGCGCTATTCGCGCCGATCATCTGGAGTTTATACTCTAACAGGACAAGGGGGACTGCTGTACTGTCAGCTACCATCATCTCGCTGCTGGTCAATCTGTTTTTTAAGGTGTTGAGTCCCTCACTCTTGGATTTTAAGTTGAACCGGGCAACCGAAACTGCATTTGGCATGGGGATACCCGTAATAATCATGCTCATTTTTGAGATTTATTATATCTATAACCGCACCTATGCCCCAAGGGCACTTAAAATGGAGGAGGAGCGTAAAACCGGTCTGAAAAAGAAGTCGGTTGCCATGCACCAGGATGCTTTGGATCAGAATATGTTCGGTATCAGGGTAATCGGGATTTCCATGTTGGTTGTGGGAATGGGCATTACTTTATTGGGCGCACTGGCCCCGAAATATTCGGGCGTAGTGATTGCGGTCGGCATGCTCATTTTTGCCTCTGCTCTGATCATCATATATGCATCCAGAAAAAAAATAATAAAATATAAATAAAAAAAAGGACCATTCATATGAAAATACAATGAATGTAAGCCATACTATTGAAGTAAATAACCAAATATAACACATGATGAAAAATAAAATGTACGGTTTAGCCAGCATGTTACTGCTAGTACCTGCGCTGGAGGTAAGCGCACAAAAAACGGATATCATAAGTGATAGCCTGTCTATTCAACACATTTCAAAAGCCAGAAGCTATCGTCTGCTATTTGAAGATGATTTTAACCGTCCCGGTAAACCGGATGCCAACCATTGGCTTTACCGCCACAATGTGAAAATGGGTGGAGTTAGCTGGCGCGAAAACCTGGAACAAAAAAAGTTAACTGATGGCAGTGCTAACCATGCTTTACATATAAATTTCACTTTTGATCCCAAATCACCTGAGGGGCAGCAGTACAGGGGAGGAGGGATCGCCTCGGTACATAATTTTGGTTATGGGTATTATGAGGCAAAAGTTAAACTATATGGCGGAGATCCGGAATTGGCCGGACTGCACCAGTCTTTCTGGTCAATGGGGCTTACCGGTACCGACAACGGAGAGGGAAAAGGCGTAAGAGATAATTTAGTCGGGCTGGATATCATCCCGGCGGAAAACCGTGTACTGGAAATTGATTGTTTTGAGCATAATTCGAAAGGAAGCATCATGGGATCAAATTATCATATTTATTCGCCTACGCATGAAAGTGTAGCACCAGAACCAGGCCACATAACCAAGGATTTATCTAAATGGATAGTGATGGCTTACGAATGGCTTCCGGACAGGATTAATTTCTATAGTGACGGGAAATTTATTGCCACTAAAATGCTGGAAGGACCCTGGAAAATTTTTGCACCCCAAAATTTATGGCTTACAGCACTGCCTGTAAATGTGCCGGCATGGGGAGGGCTTAAGATGCCAGGCAAGGATGCATCAATGCGGGTTGACTACGTTAGGTTTTATGCAAAGGATCTTGTTGGGATAAACCGTATCGGTAATGCTGATTTTGAATATGGAAAAAAGGGAAATACTTACCCCATCGCCTGGATTACTTCAGGGACATCAGGGAATGATAAGGATGTGGGTAAAGTGGTAACTGATCAGCCAAAAGCTCAAACCGGAGTACGCTACCTGGTTCATCAATCTGAAAAGGATTACAAGGCTGTTACCAAACAGTTGCTGGAATATATCCCGAATGGTGTTTATAATTTCAGTGCCTGGGTAAAAAGTTCCGGTGGACAAAGACAGGCATCTATTGTGATCAGAACAGGAAAATCAGAACAGATTATTCCTATAAAGGCAAATAGCGAATGGACCAGGGTAGATATCAAACATGTCAAGGTATTGAATAACCAGGCTTTCATTGAGATACACTCGAATGCAAAAGGCGGACAGTGGTTAATGGCTGATAACTTCGAGTTTAAACAGTGATAGCGAGCATTCTCTCATAGAATAATCATCAAACTATACTAAATGAAATTGATAGATTTAAACCCAAATGGGTTAATTAAAATAGGACTATTATTAGCCGGGATATTTCCGCTAAGCTATTCCCTTAGGGCGCAACCGCCTAAAGATAAGGGGTATGTGCTGCTATTTGACGAATCTTTTAACGGAACCCAGCTTAACGAAAATGATTGGAAATACCGGGAAGGCAAGAAAATGACAGGCCTAAGCAGAAAAGAAAATGTTTTCGTTTCAAATGGATCGTTGCATATCGCTTTACGGCAGGAAACCATAAATGGCAAACCGGAAAATACTGGCGGAGGTGTTATCAGCAAGCATCAGTTTGGTTATGGCTATTACGAATGCCGTTCTAAACCTTTCACAAAAGGTGGCGTACATTCCTCATTCTGGCAAAGCGAGGGCGTAATACCCAATAATAATATTTTTGAAATAGATTCTTATGAAATCTACGGAGATAACCTTATGGGGAACAATAATTTTTATTTGCATCTTAAGCCAAGGGATTATCAGTATGCGCCATATCCCTATCACTCGGTAATTCCCTTTACAGTTGACAAAGATGGCTGGTTTCTGGATGCCTATGAATATACGCCTGAAGGTGTCATATTTTATGACAATGGAAAGGAAGTTGCCCGGTCGGACTGGGGGGAGCTTACAGCGGCACAGTGCATATGGCTGACTGCACTGAACCTGCGTGTTAAAAAGAATGAATTCCTTCCCTCGGTGGGGTTGATTGATCATTTCCGTTATTATGCAAAGGACTATCCAGGGAAGAATATCCTTCCCAACGGTGATTTTGAGTACAATTCAGGCAAGATAGACCGAAATGTTCCTGTGGCATGGCAGCAAAGCGGTACATCGGGAGCATGTACCGTGGTTGATGGAGGGGCCAGCCGTAACATCAGTAAATTAAGATTGGTCAGCGGGGATTCTCCGTATGAGAAGGAGGTTTTTCAGAATCTTGAATTTATCATGAACGGTGAATATACCCTAAGTGCGATGGTCCGCAGTTCAGGCGGGCAGAAAAAAGCGCTTATAAAAGTTTCTGATTTTGGAGGTAAGGATCTTTCAGTGGATGTTCCCCAAGCAAAAGAATGGGTGAGAATTGAAATACCGAAAATTTCTGTAAGTAACCATCAAGTACGCATTTCAATTGCCACAACGGCTGCAGCGGGCCAATGGATGGAAATAGACAATATCCAGTTTATGAAACCACTTCCCGCCGGCATTAAAGCAGAGGCTGAGGTGCCTTTCAAAGTTGTCCGCGATCCATTCTGGAGTACTGCTGAAAAATATCCTGTTCAATGTGAAGGTAATGGAATGATCATCGGGCTAAGCCCCAACATAGGTACGGGAAATAAACTTTCAATCGATTTAACCCTTACAGCGAAAAGAAAGGACGATATGTCTGTATTTGCGAAGTTGCCTCAATCGGGTATATCGGGTAGAGGTATTTATCTGACAAAAGAAGGCGATGTGGTATTCCGTATTGGCAGCAGGTCTGATTATACTGATATCGTTGCTCCTAAAGCTTATTCCGCCGGAAAACCATGTAAGATCACTTGTGTATATAATGATGGGTCCGGAATGCTCTATATAGACAGCAAACTGATAAAACAAGTGAAAGGTATCAGACAAAATACGGATGCAGGTGGCGGGCGTTTTGGTGATGTCATGAACGTGTTTTCAGCCGTGGGTGACAAGACGGGTCCAAAATATGCTGAATTTTCTGGAACTATACAGGATATCAAATTTTATAACAGAGCATTGGATGCCGAAGAGATTAAAATGTAAGAAACAATAAACCAAATAAATTCTGTTTTATGTGTATACTAAAATGTTTTTCATTCCTGTTTTGTACAATTTTGCTGTTGGGACCAGCGACTTCGAAAGGGCAAAGCACTAAAAATAACCCACTAACTTTATGGTATAGCGAACCTGCCAGTTCATGGGGACAGGCTTTACCCTTAGGTAACGGCACAATCGCTGCTATGGTTTCTGGTGGGATAGAACGAGAGCACATTTATTTAAATGAATCCAGCGTCTGGTCCGGTCAATATCATTTCAATGCGAATAGGGAAATGCCTGAAAAAATTAAAGAAATCAGGCAGTTGCTATTTGATGGTGATCATAAGAAGGCCGAGGATTTGGTTACCAAATATTGCGTTACCCCGAACGACCCCCGCTATGGTGCCTATCAGCCATTAGGGGACCTGTATCTGGATTTTAAAAACATTTCAGGGGCAGTAAGCCATTACAAACGGACATTAAACCTGAATAATGCAACCAGTACTGTTGAGTTTAGGACAGACGATGCCATTTTCAAACGTGAAGCTTTCATCAGCGCACCTGATAACATTATGGTTTTAAAACTTTCTTGTAGTAAAAAGGGGAAAATAAGCTTTGATCTGTTGTTAAATCGTGAACGGGGTGCAACTACTGTGTCAGAAGGTAAAGATGGTTTGCTGATGTCCGGAACAAATGATTTCGGGGGGTCAACTTTTTACAGTCAGCTAAAAGTTATTCCTGTTAACGGCGTTGTTACCAGCGCAGGTGGTAAGCTCAGCGTTTCCAATGCGGATGAGGTACTCATCCTGCTAACTGCCTCTACCAATTTCTGGGGTAAAAAACCAGAACTGAAATGCGCACAGACCATAGCCGCGGCAGCTGAAAAAAAATATCAGCAGATCCTGACTGATCACATTAAAGATTACCAAAACTATTTTGACCGGGTGAGTTTTGATCTTGGCTCATCGGTCAATGCTGCACTTGCAACAAACGAGCGATTAAAACTGGCAAAACAAAGTAATGACAATGAGCTTTGTGCCTTGTTTTTTCAATACGGAAGGTATTTGTTGATTTCCAGTTCCCGACCGGGCGGTTTACCCGCCAATCTGCAGGGCATCTGGAATAAAGATTTCAAACCAGCCTGGTTTTCTGACTATACCATTAACATTAATTTTCAGATGAATTACTGGCCCGCGGAGGTTACTAATTTATCAGAGCTAACACAGCCTATGTTTGAGCAGATCAAGCGAATGTATCCGGCGGGAAAAAAATCTGCCAGGGAACGTTATGGTATGCCTGGCTGGGAAATGTCTACCAGAAGTACACCCTGGGCTGTCAATGAACTTAGAGCAAATGCCAGCTTGTTGTTTCAGGATGGCGCCGCATGGTTATGTACACATCTCTGGGAGCATTATCTGTACACCGGGGATAAAGAATTTTTAAAAAAATATTACCCGCTGATCAAAGACGCAGCTCTATTTTATGATAGTTTTTTAATTAAACATCCAAAAAATGGCTGGTTGGTCTCAGGACCTTCCACCTCACCTGAGAACAGGTTTGTGGCGTCTGATGGTAAACGGTATTCGGTAGATATGGGTACCACAATGAGTACCCAGATTGTTTACGACATACTTACCATTAGTGCCAAAGCAGCCAATGTACTTGGGGTAGATAAGGTATTTAGTGAAAATCTGATGCGTAAACGATCACAACTAGCGCCAATGCGTGTCGGTTCAAAAGGTCAATTGTTAGAGTGGATTAATGATTATGAGGAATCCGAGCCAACACACCGGCATGTTTCACACTTATACGGCTTATTTCCGAGCAATCAGATTTCGCCAGCTACCACGCCCCTTTTAGCAGCGGCAGCTAAAAAGACTTTAAGTATAAGAGGGGATGGAGGGACTGGCTGGAGCAAGGCCTGGAAAATTTGTTTTTGGGCGAGGTTGGAAGATGGTGATCATGCCTATAAAATGTTGATGGAAACCTTTAATGAAAGTACCTTGCCAAACTTGTTTAATAACCATCCTCCTTTTCAAATTGACGGTAATTTTGGTAGCACCGCCGGAATTGCTGAAATGCTGATGCAAAGCCAAAACGAAACCATCCATATATTGCCTGCCTTACCTTCAGAATGGAAGGAGGGGAGTATCCGGGGGCTGGTAGCCCGTGGTGGTTTTGTAATCGATCTTTTCTGGAAAAACAACAAACTGGAAAAAGTTAATGTCTATTCAAAAAACGGCACAACATGCAGGTTGAGCTATAAAGGTAAAAGCATCAGTTTTGACACCAGAAAAAATCAGTGGTACAGTTTTGATCAAAGTTTAAAGTAAGATCAGCCGGGCCGGTGAAAAGATCATAAAACAATAACCGATGTATTTTTAAGTTCAACCCGTGTACAGTAGAATACCTTATAACAGCTGAAAACTTATTTTGAGCCATTCGCCGTTAAAGTTGAATTATTTGATAAGACTGTAGCCAGCCCGGTAAAGCAATCCACGGTAACCATACGGGAATTAGAAGAGGACTACAGTGAATCGGTCCCGTTTAGGGAAAGTTTCAATTTTATTCTACATGAATGCGGTATATAAGGCAATGCGGTCAAAGGGTATAAGAACAGTTTTTGTGCGTATGTCCAACGGTACTGCTGGAATTTTTGCGCAACGGTTACCGGCTATTCCGGAGAAACACATTTATCATGTATATATCTACAGGCCAATCTCAAAAGATGCCGATAGTAGTGCTAAGATCGAGATAAAATATGATGGATGAACAGCTTTTAAATACCTGGACGATATTGTAGGAGAGCCTGGCCGGGCACTTTTGGGTAACTATAAATTCACTGCAGGCAAAACCAAATACATTCGTAATTACCTCAATGTAAGGGACAAAAAAATATTAGCAGATGTAATTACCATCACACCGGCTGGTGAGAAGGCACCAACATTACAGTAAAGATAAAGGTGGTGCGCCACCTTTTATTTTTGTGGCGAAACTAAACAGGTTCATATGACAAGCTATAGCAGGACGAACACCTTCCGGATTTAACTGATCCGGTTTACCCTTGCGGCTTAAGCACGGATAAATACACCACAAAGCGGGGCCAATAAGATCAGGAACGCGTGTCCAACTTTTACATAATGCTTAAATACGCCATTATTGGGAGCGATCCCAATAAATGGGATCGATCCCAACATCTGAATTATGTTTAAAGGTGTCTTATTAGTGCTGATGCTTAATATATTTGTTTCAACCAATATAAACTTACTAATATTAGTCAATCACGACGGCACAACATTAACCCAATCCGCATGAACGCAAACACACTCCTCAAACCGCTCACTCACCCATCGCTCGCCCTGCTCTGCCTTGTCCGTGCAGTGTGCAAAAACCCGGCTTTGACGCCGAAAGAGAAATCCGTATGGTTTAAAGAAAAAGACAAAAAAATGAAGAACAAAATAAAATTGCAAAAGCTTGTAAGCTTAGCGCTGTTAACGGCTGCACTATTCGTTTTCACGAATGTCGGTTGTGCTCAAGAAAAAACCGAAGCGACGAAGGAATCTTCTGTAAAAGCAGTTTCGGTAAAGGGCAAATCGGTAACGCTTGTGCCCGTAAAGAAATCGTCGGAACCTGTGACCAAAGAAGAGCGTTTAAAATGGTTCACCGACGCCAAATTCGGAATGTTCATTCACTGGGGACTTTACGCTGTCGCGGCTGGGGAATGGAAAGGTAAGGAGGTAATAACCGCGGGGGAATGGATCATGTTACGTGCTAAGATTCCTGTTGCTGAGTATGAAAAGCTTGCTTCGCAGTTTAATCCTGTCCAATTCGATGCTGATGCCTGGGCGCAGCTTGCACAGGATGCCGGTATGAAGTACATGGTGATTACTGCCAAGCATCATGAAGGATTTTCGATGTATGATTCAAAGGTAAGCAAGTATAACATCGTTGACGCTACGCCGTTTAAACGAGATCCGATGAAAGAGCTTGCGGCGGCCTGTGCAAAACGCGGAATTAAGTTCGGATTCTATTATTCGCATGCGCAGGACTGGTATGAAAAAAACGCATCGGGCAATACCTGGGACTGGCCAAATAGAAAAGAATTTAAAAAGAACTTCGCCATCTACTTCGAAGAAAAGGTAAAACCTCAGGTCAAAGAGCTTTTGACTCAATACGGGCCAATAGGCCAGATGTGGTTCGATATGCCGGCAGGGGTAAGTAGAGAGCAGAGTATCGAGCTTGTAAATTTTGTCCATGGTCTTCAGCCCAATTGTCTTGTCAACAGCAGGGTATGCAGTAGCAGCCTGGGCCCTAACGTCGGGGATTACAAGAGCATGGGCGACAATGCCATTTCGCCAACTATAATGGATGAGCCATGGGAGACCGCGGCAACACTCACCAGAACATGGGGCTATAAGAAAAGCGATAACAACTATGAATCAACCGAGACCCTGATTCAAAATTTAGTAACGATCGTAAGCAATGGAGGCAATTATCTGCTAAACGCCGGGCCAACGGCTGAAGGAATTATTCCCGAGTCAATCGCCGTGAGATTTAGAGAAATGGGGAAATGGCTCAAGTTGAACGGTGAGAGCATATACGGTGCGACACCCAGCCCTATTGGCATGTTCCCCTGGGGCAGATGCACGGCAAAACCAGGTAAACTTTATATTCACCTATTTAACTGGCCGTCAAAAAACAAACTGGAATTGTCTGGCCTGAAAAAGGAAGTTAAAAACGCCTATCTCCTTGCTGATAAGGACAGGACCGCTCTTTCAGTAAAAACCGAAGGAGATAAAACTATAATCACTTTGCCGGAAAGAGCACCTGACAAATTTGATACTGTTGTTGTGCTGGAAACCGAAAAATGATAAAAAAAACGAGCACTGCGCGGCATTAGCAGCAGAGCCAGGCCAGCCGCCGATTGTCTCGCATGCCTTTTGAGGCGTCGTCCGTGCGGGCGGTGTTGCTGGCCGCTCGCTGCGCAGTGAGCCGGTGGTGAACTATGAGAAGTGGCAGGTCTTTGAATTGCCCGAAGCTTTTGGTCGTGACGGAACATCGAGCCTAGGGAAAGGCTGTCGGTTTCGGGGCGCATGCCCCAGTCCAATACCTATCGTGTTGATACATCTTATATGTGACCCGTCCTTTTTTGAAGCGCTAAAATGCCTTGGTCCCATCTATCGGTTGTTATTTTTGGTCTCCGTTTGCTTTCATAACCTTTCCAGCCTTCCCATCTTGCCAGTGCCCATACATATTTTTCAATCTCTTGACCTCAGTCACAGGGTGAATATCTTCAGGATTCTTTTGGTCCTGGCCCTTATCAAAAAATCTGTCTTTGAATCAGATACAATTGCAAAATGCTCGTGCATTGGGATTTCATCAAAAGTGACCAAGACCCTAAAAGTGAGCGCCAGATTTCATTCCAAACTGTGCACCCCGTTTTACGATCCGGTTTTGATGGAATCGTAATGGCTTAGCCAAATATATCCAATCCTCCTAGATTCCTTTTCCAATCAATCTTTCCGTTATTTGATCTGTCAATCCTCCACAGAAGATGGATCTGCAAAAAAAAAGCCTTCAGGATACGATTTACAGGAAATTCAGCCCATTTTATAAAACACATCAGGATAAGAAATTTAATTTTTGAATCTAAGACTATTTGAACATCTCCGTTTCGTTTTCGCCAGGACGAAACTTCCCATTCGATCCAATCCTGCTTTTCAGAAGCTTAAAGCCGCTTAAAATGATTCGTTTGACCACTTTCAAGCGAAATCTAGTGACCGGTATAGAATGATAGTGGTTTTTACCACTATCAATATGATTGACTTTCAGGAGAGGGAACGTCGATAAGTTACCAGTTATCAGACCGGAAGGGAGCAACAGGTATGCCAAAGGTATTGTACACATTCCCAACCCCATAATCTCTAAAAGCATACCTCACTGCAACAGGTTTTGAAACCCGATTACTCGTTACATAGATGGTGTTATTCGATAATTTAGCTGCAGCGGGATAGAAAACTTTGTCAGCTCCGGCTATTTCAAATCCGATTATTTCCTGTCCGTAAGAGGTAAAACCCTGAGGGGTATTTTTGAAATCCAAGATTACCTGTTCACCTGTGATTCCCATGCCCTGGTATATCGGACTTTGATAAGCTACGCCCTTTTTATTATAAGTATGCCCTAACGCCCAGTAAAGCAGTCGTTTACTGATGGTCGTCTTATCTGAGGGATGACCATTCATTTCCTCACCAGCGTCGGTGGTAACCACCATGCCCGAATTGGGAATTTGAGATTGAGCTAATTGTTGCTTTTCTCTTAAATATGAAACCGAATCTGGAAAATTAGGATACTTAAAAGGAGCGATCTGAACATAATAAAATGGAATAGTATCTCTTTCCCAGTTTTCACGCCAGCCCTCAACCATCGATTTCATCTTCCTGTCGTAATTGGCTGGCTTGCGGATATTTGTTTCGCCCTGATACCAAAGGAAACCTTGAATTCCAAAACCTGCTATGGGAGCAATCATGCCATTAAAAAGGGCGGTTGGCGTACTCTGATATATTTTTCGTTTAGGCTCTGGCTGCTTTATGGAAGAAAAACCAGCAACACTTCTTGCTGGCATCCAGGCCTCAATGGGTGTGCCGCCCCAGTCTGCCTCAATAATACCAACAGGAACTTTTAATGTTTGCTGAAGCATCTGGCCAAACTGGAAACCAATTGCACTAAACATAAAGGCACTTTCTGCGGAAGAAACGTTCCAGTTTCCGGAACAATCCGCTAAAGGGCTGGCCGATACGGCATGTTGAATCTGAAAAAGACGCAGATTCTGATTGTCAGCTTTGACTAATAGGTCATTGGAATTTAAAGTGGGGATACTTTTAAATCCCCTCATCGGCATTTCCATATTTGACTGGCCTGCACATACCCAAACTTCTCCTATCATAATGTCGGTTAGTTTGAGTACTGAGCCGTCGTTGAATGTTATGGTATGAGGTCCGCCGGCAGCAGGAGTCTGAACCATCAGGCGCCATTTGCCCCCAGCATTTGCTTTTATCCGGTAAATTTTTTTATTCCAGGAAGTTTTGATGCTTATCATCGCATTTGATTTGGCTTCTCCCCATAGTGGTACGCTGCTTTTTTGCTGCAATACCATGTGGTTAGATAGGACAGCAGGTAGCACTATTCTGGCAGATCCCGTGAAAGTGAAGCAGATGGATGCGATTAGAATGATTATCTTAAGTTTTGTCATAATATATATTATTAAATTGCTTCTTCGTTGGCGTCATTTTACCGCATACCTTATTAAAAACAAATATCCGGTTGCGATGAGTGATCAGTAACCATCGGTTTGGCTAGGGTTATTCATTTATTCAGCATAGTGTATTGACTAGAACATCAGGTTTATAGAGATAAAACTGTAGTCGCTTATAGCTTGATTGTGTTGAGTAGAATGCACTTATCCTATGATGACACTTCATCCATATCCTTGCAATCGATTTCTAATGAAACAATGCGCGGTTGTAGGTTATTTCCAATACTATATTCTTTTGGTTTAAAACCAAAAGATGAAATTCTTAGTTTGCTGCCTGTATTTTTACATTCAATAACAAAGCCCTCGTGGGAAAGGGAACTGACAGTTTGTTTTTATGTATCACCTGTATAGCGGTTTCGGATAAGGGCTGCCCGGTGTTATCTTTTATTGTTCCGCTATTTTTTTGTTTTGGGCCGGCAACTGGAACCCGATGGGGTGACAATGAAGAAGGGGAATGCTTTTAATTTCATAGGTGCTTATGGTTGATGTTTAGTTCGACTAAGTTACAAAAGCAGATCATTTTGACATATTAAAACTGATACATTTATTTCTGCAACCGTTCCCAAAAAACGGGAACGGTTGCAGAAATAAATAGGTGATTTTTATTCCAAGAAAAGGAAATAACACCGCACCTTCACTTAACTAAATATAAAATCTTAAAAATAGCAGATTAAATTTTTTATAAGTATGAATCAAGGTGTTTTTTCCGGTCGTTGAAATATTTTTCCCCATTTGTTATGGGAACTACCGGGAAAACCGGCTAACATCAATTGGTGGAGATCCCAAACAACCTACTGATGCCAAAGCCCTGTTCCACCCTTTGTTCAAATAATGTATCAACAAATTATCATGAAAAGAATTTTACTCACCTACTTTGTCGTATTATTGCTTAGCAGTCGATTAGTTGCCCAATCGAAAACGTTTTATATTGCACCAAAGGGTAACGATAAAAACACTGGCTTACGTAATGCACCCTTGCAAAGTATCAAAGCTGCCTGTGAACTCGTTAGAAAAACTAAGGGAAAGGTTTTTGTTTACTTAAGCTCGGGAACTTATTACCTGAATGCCCCAGTGGTCTTTACGCCGGCCGATTCGCGTCAACAGTTTTCAAAAGTTACGTACAAGGCGTTGCCGGGGAATCGGGTAATCATAAGTGGATCGGCTTTATTGAAACTTAATTGGCAAAAGTACAAGGGCGATATTATGCAGGCCCATATCGATGGTGATTATATTTTCGACCAATTGTTTGTCAATGGTCAGTTGCAACGGATGGCCCGTTATCCCAATTATGATCCGGCGGCAAAAATGCTGGGCGGTACTGCGGCTGATGCCATCAGTGACAATCGGACAGCGGGGTGGGCTAACGGCATCGGCGGTTACGTTCATGCGCTCCATCGAAGCCAATGGGGTGGTTTTAGCTATATCATTACCGGCAAAGATGCTAAAGGTAAATTGCTAATGGAAGGTGGATGGCAAAACAACCGCAAAATGGGCATGCATCCTTTATATCGTTTTGTCGAAAATATTTTTGAGGAACTGGATTCGGTAAATGAATGGTATTATGATAAAACTTCAAAAATACTTTATTTCTATCCACCGAAAGGGTTAGATCTTACCAAAGCTAAAATCGAGACACCTCAGTTAAAGCACCTTTTCGAATTTCATGGCTCGGAGAAATCACCGGTTTCGAATATAAGTATTGAGGGCCTTGAGCTAACCCAAACGCTGCGTACTTTTATGGATAACAAAGAACCATTATTGCGGAGCGACTGGACAACCTATCGAGGCGGTGCAGTATTGTTTGAGGGGGCTGTAAATTGCAGTCTTAAAAACTGTTTTTTGAATACCGTTGGCGGCAATGCGGTATACTTCAGCAATTACAATCGTATGAATGAGGTTTCGGGGTGCCGTATATGGAAAGCTGGAGGAAGTGGCATAAGTTTCGTGGGCGACCCCAATGCAGTCCGCTCTCCCAGTTTTGAATACAATGATTTTGTCCCGTTTGATCAGATAGACCGCACACCAGGGCCAAAAACCAATAATTTTCCAGCTTTATGCAAGGTTTATGATAACCTGATCGAGCAGATTGGGCAAATCGAGATACAAAGTGCCGGGGTACAGATTTCGATGTCGCAGGATATTGTTGTTAGTCACAATACAATAAGTAACCTGCCAAGGGCGGGTATTAATATTAGTGAAGGGACTTGGGGAGGGCACATTATCGAATATAACGACGTATTTAACACCGTCAATGAAAGCGGCGATCATGGCTCTTTCAACTCCTGGGGGCGTGACCGCTATTGGCGCCCGGGAAAATCAGCGCTTGATACGATTGTGGAGAAACATCCTGATCTGGTACAGCTGGACGTGGTTCACCCCATTATTATTCGTAATAACCGGTTTCGCTGTGATCATGGCTGGGATGTTGATCTGGACGATGGGTCGAGCAATTACCGCATTTACAATAACCTGATGCTTAATGGTGGATTAAAATTTAGAGAAGGTTACAACCGAATTGCCGAAAACAATATTATGGTCAATAACACTTTTCACCCTCACGTTTGGTTTAAGAATAGTCAGGATGTCTTCCGGCACAATGTGGTATTTCGCAATTATGCTGCAATAGGTATGCCCCAGAATGATCCTTGGGGCAAAGAAATTGACTATAATGTTTTTATGGATCAGACTGCACTTGATAAGGCGCAAACAGGTGGGCGCGATTCCCATAGCGTCTATGCAGAACCATTGTTTGTTGATCCTAAAAAAGGCGATTTTCGCTTAAAAAAGGAATCATCTGCTTTTGCCACAGGCTTTAAAAATTTTGATATGGATAACTTTGGCGTCGTGTCTCCGGGTTTAAAGGCTGTAGCACAAAAAATTGTCCTGCCCCAGATTATATTGAATGCTAAGGTTACTGTTGACCCAATAATTAATTATATGGGTTTAAAACTTAAAAATCTCAATACCCTTGGAGAACGCTCCGCTACCGGAATGGCTTCAGAAACCGGCATTATGGTTTTGCAGGTTATGCCTGATAGTCCGTTAAAGGACTATATCAAAGTGAATGACGTTTTACTGATGTTTAACGGTAAACGTATCGGGAAGCTAATTGATTTGCAAACAAACAAATTATCTGAAAATTACAAGGGTATACTTGAACTGCGGCTATTTCGCGATCAAAAAGAATTAAGTACAAGGGCCGTTATCCGGTGATTTATTTTATATCATTTTCTTATGCCAAAAAGTTGCACAGGCTTCACGTAATCCTCTGCAACTTTTTGGCATAATTATTATTTATCCAGGAAACTTATCCAGGGAATAGTAGTAATCTTTCAATTGGGAGGTCCATTGGCAGGCAGTGTAAAATATGCCGCATCTGCTCTGGCATAGGAGCCGGAACTGTTAAAATAAGTACGTACATAACCCTGAATACCCTGGTTAAAGTTATAGGTGCCTAAATCTACCCATCCTGAAGAACCGGTTGTATAATTGACGTATTTTGTAGTTACACCACCGGCATGTGTGATATTAATTTTCGCATTGGGATCCGAATTTGCCGATACGATTTTATAAATGTAGACCTTGTAGGATCCTGTAGAGGGAATTGTTGGTTTCCATTGTGCATATTGTCCTGAAGCACTAGAATATCGGCTTGAGGAATTCTGATAGCCCGGTAAACTGCTGTTTGACCAGGTACCGGCTTCACTATAGCCAGGACCCATATCACTGACAAGAATGCCCCACTCATCGGGTATGTTAAACCTTCTATCATAAAGCTCTATTTTATCAACTTTTAGTGATTCTCCATTACCACCGGTAGTGGTAAATCCTATGTCGGCCTGGTTGTTGCTTACTACAATGTTGTCTATAGTAACTTTAGTCCAGCTTGAGGTGGTTGGGATATCAATAGATTTTTCTGTACTGCCGGTATTTAATGCTCGCATTTTGGCAGTGGTCATACCAGCTGTTTTTTTGATCCATGCCGATAAGCGATAGGTACCATTTGGAATATAGTTTAATAAATGTTTAGTTGTGAGTGCGGCTCCACCCGATTTTCCATCCTGTTGAAGATAAGCCTGGCCTTCCAATGCAGTTCCGTCATAAACTACCCGACTACCATCAGTAGTGCTATTGTTATAAATGCCATCATCAACTACCCAACCGATAACCTCTTCGGATGCTACACCCCCATACTCAAAGCTGTAGTTACCAACCATATTGGCCGACAAAGGTTTATTGTAGAAGCGGAAATAATCTACCTTCATACTTGAATTTGGCAATGGCTGGCCACCGGTTGACCATTTTTCATTAGCTAAAGCTGTAAGCCATGCATGTGTGGCGGTATAACCAGGACTTGTATGCGTAAAACGATAACGCTCCACTCCATCGATATAGTAGATAACTGTGTTGGGTAACCATTCAAAACCAACAGTTATCCAATCATTCAGGTTCATGTAACTTTGGTCAAATCTATTGAAGGCACTGCTGGTAGATTCGCTGGCACAGTTACATGGTTTTCGATTGAACCAAAAATTAGTTTTACCATAGTTCATATAAGAATCTAACTCTATGCCATCGATTTCGATCAATTTATTGTCAGTAGGCACTAGATCGTTCTTAGCAGCTTCTTTATATTCTGTGCCTTTAGTTTCAGGTGTCGAAATTCCCATACCATGGGCCCAAAATGATTCATGCAGGCCTAATGATCCATTGTAAAATTTAATGCGGGCTTCATAATAACCATAGCCGAAAGTTTTTGTCGAAATAACTCCTCCTGAACTGATATCATTCGCTCCATCATTGTTCCAGTCGGTATTATTGGCATACGCTATTTTCAGGTATCCTATACCATCTTCAGTTACTACAGATACATTTTCTTTTTTGTTAAATCCTCCAGCATATTTTTCGCTTTCCCGATAGTACCAGGCTGATGGGTTTAATAAATTGTTATTAAAATTTTCTTCATATGCTAGTGTGTATCCCGAGGGTGCAGTCGAGGTTTGAAGCCCCATTACTTGTCCATTTGCTGCTATTTTATTTGCATTAGTAAGAAGATTCGTGATAGGATCAACCTTTTTACAAGAAGTAATGGCAAGCAACGCAATTATCAGACTATGCTGATAGTAGATTTTTTTTTTCATGTTTAGTTTGTTTTAATCGTGAGTATTGTGCCGGTTACGGCATTACGTGAAGTTTTTTAATACATAATTGTATTTGGTTAGAACCTCAAAATAATTACTTTTAATCAGTGCGAAATACATAAATGGACAAGATTAATTCTTGGGATCGATCCCAATTACAGGGAGCGTTCCCAATGAATTTTATACCCTGAAAGCTATTTAGGGCACTTGAATACAATTTACTTTAGAATAGCAAAAAACTTAATCAAGTATTCAAGTGTAAAGAGGAATTTACTTCTCCTGCTTACATGAGTGTTTTGTAAATCAACTCAGTGACGGCACAGAGCAACAGTCAAATATTTATAAGATTGGACTAACGAGAAATATTTATTTCCATTTTTTTTTATTAAAATTCGTCTCGCCTTACTATTCGTTCTACTTTTCCGTTTTTTGATTCCTATTTTTGGTGATACCAACTCTTGCTTTTTTCGCAATTTTACAAGCCTCCCGAGTTTCATCGTATTCCATCATACGGTTATCTAAGCCAGCCATAACTTTCAAATCATCAAGAAATTTGTTCGAAATCAGCACCGTTGCCGATCTGTTATCCCTTTAAGTATCTTAAAAGGCTTTCTCATTTTATTGCGATTTTTAAATCTTTGAATCGGGCCAATAAATGGTTCTTCTTGCTTCGAGCCCAATATGGACACCCTGATGGTGCAAACGCTAGTTAGTAACTAAAAATAATATATAACTTCTTGTTTAAGAATGATTTGTGGTTTTAAATTGGCTGTTTTTTGGTTCGATGTCCTTTTATTATTTCAATATCTGAACATTTCTAGTGTATGGCTAGACATATCGCTCGCCCATCTTCTTTAGAAATCAGTTTGATTGCTAGGATTCATTCACTGTTGGGAGATTATTAGGGACTTGGCTGTCCAGCTGGATAATCAAATTATGCTTGTAGCGCCGAAGCCCAATTATACTTTTTGGTATGGCGTATTTCTCGTTGCCCTCACGGCTTCTCAAAAGACCTGACTTAAGTTCTTTAACAATCTTTCCTTTGGTCTTTTCGTTCAATCTTCCTCATGGCCGACGGTTTTGAATGATAACCTTTGCTTTTTTAATTGTTGTTGCTTTCAGATCGGTTTTGCATCAATGACAAGCTTTGATAGAATGAGACACACAACCGATAAATAACAATTCAGATAAAGAATTGATCTGTTTTAGTATTCTTGCACTTTTGTCAAACGTTTGTTTGATAAGATTAAACAAACCAAAACAATAATTGAAATAATATTGAGAACCGATTTTGAATTGCAAAAAAGAACCGAAATGTTCTGTCATTACTGAAATAGATTTTGATCTTGGTGCAATTCTTGTAAATTTGTTATTACCAAATAAAACAACTAAGACCTAAATTTCCCGGAAATCCAATTAATTTGCATCACATCCACGAAAGAAAAAGCAAGTTACCTTAACTTACATATATAAAAATACAAAGCATGTTCAGTAGAAAGAGTGAGGATGTTATTGATATTCTGCAGCCAGAACAGCTATTTAAAAAGCTCTATCCCAGGCTATGTGATTTTGCCTATTATCTTTTGAAAGACAAAGAAATGGTAGAAGATATGGTTCAGGATGCCTTTATGGTTTATTTGGAGCAGCAGGAAAACATTTCTGCAAATTTCAATGCTGTAAAATCATTTTTATTTACGGCGGTAAAAAATGCCTGCTTAAATAAGATACGCCACAATCAGGTGGTTGATGTGTACAACAAGAAGAATCCGCTTAACGTTTATAGCGATCCTGAAATATTGGAAGGGATAATTCAGGCTGAAGTAATTGCAGAAATTTATGATAAAATTAATGCCTTACCTCCTGGATGTGCCATGGTAATCAGATACGGTTATTTAGAAGGATTAAGTAACAGTGAAATTGCCGATCGGATGAATATTAGTGTAAATACTGTTAAAAGTCAAAAAAAGAGGGCACTTGTTTTAATGAAAATGCATCTTGGAAAAGCAGCTATGGCACTTTTTACGGTAATGTATTTAAATAATTAAATTTTTTTTAAAATAGTTTCCATCCTTTTTTAAGTTTCAGGTTTCTTAGTTATATAAGCAGTATAAAACTATGAATCAAAAAGCTTTCGAATTAGCAGAATTAATTTCTGGATACCTACTTTGTACTTTAACCCAAGAACAGGAGCAAAGGTTAATGTTTCTTTTGGAGGAAGATAAAGAAAGGTATAAACTTTTGGAAGCCTTCAGAACAGCCAGTCCAATAGAATCAAGGTTAGCTGATATGAATAACCTGGATGTTGATCAGGCTTGGCTCAAAGTAGATAAGCGTTTCCGTTCCGATAAAATACCACTTAAAAACCGATACGCCTTTTTTAAATATGCAGCCATTTTTCTTGCTATTGTTGGCGCTTTCATTTTGTATTTTAATATAAATAAATCAGATCCCCGTATTGTGCCAGATTTGACCAAAACCTATAAAAATGATGTTTTGCCGGGTACGCAAACCGCTAAGCTTATTCTTTCGGATGGAACAGAAATAGCGTTGGATAAAGAGAAACAAGCTATTACTGATGAAAACGGATTGACCATTATCAGTAAAGACGGTGAAATTAATTATGGTCAGTCAGAAACAAAAGAAGCTTTGACCATACGTTATAACACCTTGGTAGTACCTAAAGCTGGAACTTATACGGTAACCTTACCAGATGGTTCGAAAGTTATGCTCAATGCTATGTCTGAGCTTAAATTTCCTGTAAGTTTTACCGAAAAAGAAAGAAAGGTTGAGCTAAAGGGCGAAGCTTATTTTGAAGTAGCAAAAGATGCTGCACACCCTTTTAAAGTTAAACTCGATGAATCAGAAGTTGAGGTTTTAGGGACCCATTTTAATATTTCATCATATGATTTGACAGCAAAAACTACCCTTTTAGAAGGTTCGGTTAAAGTAAGTAACAGTAAAAGCTCAGGTATTCTCGTTCCTGGGAAACAAGCCTTATCAGACAATATGAACATAACTATTTCTAAGGGCAATACAGAAAAGGCAGTAGCCTGGTGTAAGGGCGATTTTTATTTTAGCAATGAGACAATAGTACCTGCCTTAACCGAGATAAGCAGGTGGTACGATTTAAAATTGGTGTACAAAAAAACATTGCCTAATATCCATATCAGCGGACATATTAGCAGGCAGGCAAAACTTAGCGAGGTTGTGAATATGCTTAAAGATGTAAGCGATCTTTCTTTTAGTATCGAAAATAAAAACCTAATCATCAACTAACCAATATCCATAAACTAACCTAGCAAATATGAAGTAAACAAACAAGCCAAAGTTTGCCTAAAAAAATGAATACCGGAAGTGTACCACCACTCCCGGTAAGTAATTCAGGCTCGAAAACAGTATAAAAACCGAACTTATTTCTATCACCTAAATCAAACGAAAGTATGAATTTCTTTTGTCACAGACAAAATATTGCCAATCGGAAAGCAATTCCGAGTATACCAATAGTTTTCAAAATTATGAAACTTGTAATCCTTTTAATCTTTGTGCTCCAGTTAGGCGTATTCGCCAATGGCAAAGCACAACAGGTTAATCTTTCTGTAAAAAATGTACCACTTAAAGAAGTTTTTACCGAATTAAACAAACAAACCCGTTACCGTTTTTTGTATAAAGAAGAAAGTATTCAAAAAACTGCCCCTGTTACCTTTAAGATAAGTAATGCCGATATAAATGCAGCATTAACCAAGGCACTTCAAAATTCGGGCTTAGGCTTTAATATCCATGGCGAAACCATTACCATAATGGAGCTGAGAACCAAAGTTGCCGAAGTAAATGTAGAGGTAAGAGGAACGGTAAAAGATTCTTTAGGCATGCCCCTCCCTGGCGTAACCGTACAGGTTAAGGGAAAGCCCAATTTAGGCGCTGCTACCGACCTGGATGGAGAATTTAAAATAAAAAATGTACCCGAAGGCGCTATATTAGAATTTCGCTTAGTGGGGTTTATCTCCAAAGAAGTTCCGCTAAGTGGAAAAACGATTGTAAATGTTGTGCTAAAACAGGATAACTCAACCCTGAACGATGTGGTGGTAGTTGGTTTTGGTAAGCAGAAAAAATCGAGCATAGTGAGTTCGGTTTCTTCGGTAAAAGGAGAGGCGTTACGTTTTCCAACCCGGAGTTTAACCAATGCAATTGCAGGCCAGGTTCCTGGTATAATTGCCATTCAGCGATCGGGCGAACCGGGTTATGATAATGCCGAATTCTGGATCCGTGGGGTAAGCTCATTTGCCGGGGGTACAAATCCACTGGTTTTAGTAGACGGTATACCGAGGGCGATGGCTGATATTGAGCCAGATGAAATTGAGACCTTCAACGTGTTGAAAGATGCTGCTGCAACAGCAGTGTATGGAGCAGAGGGTGCAAATGGTGTAATTTTAATTACTTCGAAAAGGGGAATTGTTCAAAAAACTAAAATTACCTACCGCGGAGAATACACTCAAAATACGCCAACAAGACTACCCGAATTTATGGATTCGTACGATTATCTTTTTGCATACAATGAAGCTTTGCGCAATGAAAATAGTCCAATTTTTAAAACAGACGAACAATTAACCCTATATAAAAACGGGTCTGATCCTGATTTGTATCCCAATGCGAAATTTTTAGATGCAACGCTTCGGGATCATACCTACAATACCAGGCATACACTCAATTTTAGGGGTGGGGGCGATATAGCAAAATTCTTCGTTTCTGGCGCCTACTACCAGGAAAATGGTATTTTTAAATCTAATCCCAATAATATCTATGATAATAATTTAGGTTTAAAACGTTATAATTTACGTAGCAATATCGATCTAAACGTAACTAGAACCACCACTATCGGTATAGATTTAAGTGGTCAATATCTTTTAATTAATCAACCCGGAACAGCAACGACTCCTGGTACCAGTGCATCAACAGCTATTTTTTCCAGAATGATGGGCGTGCCTGGGTATCTTTTTCCAGTTAGATATTCTGATGGAACAATTGCTGGTCATCCTGCCCTTGCAAGTACAAACAGGCAGAATCCATATAACTTATTAATGGAATCTGGTTATGCCAAAGAATGGAGAACATCCTTACAATCAAGATTATCATTGGATCAGAAATTGGATTTTTTAACAAAAGGACTGAGTTTTAGGGGGATTGTAAGTTTTGATGCTACCATGAATTATCTTATGACCAGGCTTAAAACCCCTAAACAATTCAACGCAACCTCAAGAGATGCCAATGGGAAGCTTCTATTTGTTCAGGTTGGATTCCCTGAAACAACTTTGAATGAGCCTGTAGAATCGAGCAATGGACAGAAAAACATCTATTTAGAGAGCTCATTAAATTACAATAGGGTTTTTGCAAACGATCATACCGTTGGTGCCATGCTGTTAACCTATCAGAAAGAAGCACAGCAACAGGGCGAAGCCTTAGCTTTTAAAAAGCAGGCTTACGTAGGTAGAATAACCTATAATTATGCCAACCGCTATTCAATTGAAGGGAATTTTGGTATTACCGGAAGTGAAGCTTTTGCGCCAGAAAACCGTTTTGGTTTTTTTCCAGCGGTAGGTGGTGCGTGGTTTGCCAGCAATGAGCCTTTTTATCCTGAGGCCTTAAAAAACATCGTATCCTCATTAAAGTTTAGGGCATCTGTAGGTAAAACCGGTAATGACAATACCGGAGGAGCAAGGTTTCTTTATAGAGGAACCTATACTACCGGTACTACAGGCTATCCAATCGGTATTGGAGGCACAGGTTCCTTAAATTCTATTAATGGAATTATTGAAGGCAGATTTGAAGCACCGGATTTAACCTGGGAAATTGAAAATAAACGGAATTATGGAGTTGACATCGAACTGTTTAGGGGGGCTGTAGATCTATCCGTCGACTATTTCAACAACTTACGTTCGAGCATTTTATTACAGCGTAGAACAGTTTCGGGTGTTACCGGGTTCAGGCAATCACCTTGGCAGAATTTCGGAACGGTTTCTAATAAGGGTATGGATGGATCGATCAATATTAAACAGAATATTGGCGAAGTAAAATTAACTGCCCGGGGAAATCTAACCATCGCAAAAAATAAAATATTAGAAATTGATGAACTCTCACAGCCATACCCCTGGATGAACCAAACAGGGACAAGTATTGGCCAATGGAATTTGTATACTGCAGATGGATTATATACGGATAATGATTTCACATTAAGCACTGATGCAGCGGGCAAAAGAACTTACACCTTAAAAAGCGGTCTTCCGGTAAGTACCTTAGGAGGAGCGGTAAGACCGGGAGATCTTAAATACAAAGATTTAAATGGTGATGGGAAGATTGATAATTTTGATAGAAGTTATTATGCTGGCGGTGATCCTGCAAATCCAGGTGTAGTGTATGGTTTCGGACTTAATGCAGAATATAAGGGTTTTTATGGCAGTATATTTTTTCAGGGGGTAGCTAAAACTTCTACCGTATTTGGCCAAAACGCTGGAGGTAATTTTTTCCCTTTTGCATTTGGTGTTGAAGAGTCTAATTTAAGAACAGCGGCCGCTGATAGATGGACGGAGGCCAATCCAAGCCAGGATGTAATGTTTCCAAGATTACATTCAGTCAGTTTCGCCAATAATCAGGTAGCGAGTACCTGGTGGTTGCGTGATGCAAGTTTTATCCGTTTAAAAAACGTTGAGCTGGGTTATCGTTTTCCTAAAAAAATGCTTCAGAAAATCGGTTTCGAAACCGGGAGGATATATATCATGGGGAACAATATTGCGGTTTGGGACAGCATTAAAATGTGGGACCCAGAAATTGGAAATGCAAACGAGGGATTAAATTATCCTATCCCACGTTCCTATACCATTGGTCTTGAATTTAATTTATAGTATTAATTAAGAATTATGAAATCAAAATTATATAAAGCAATATTACTTTGCTGTTTTATAGTGAGCTTGGGTGCGTGTAGTAAAAACTACTTAAACGTTTCTGATGAGCTTGCAGGTCAGTTAACCCTTGATCAGATTTTTACCAATCCAGCTAATGCGCGTTCTTTTCATCGCAACATTTTTGCTGGTATCGGCATTTCATCAGCAATGTCATTTACTACAGCAGGAGCATCTCTTAGGGGGGTAGATAATCCATGGCCCGCTTTTACTGACGAAATTAGAAATCAACAGGGTGCATTTAGATTAGAACCCCCAGCTGGTTTTAATGCCTCAAATGCACCATTTAGCAGATGGGAATTATATTTGTATATCCGCCAGGCAAATATATTTATGGCCAATGCTAAAATTATCCCTAGACTTGGTGGTACATCGGCGAGCGGAGCAGTAGCTGATGCCATTGAGGAACCAGAATATAAAAAATTAATGGCGCAGGCCCGTTTTTTAAGGGCTTATTACCATTATTTATTGCTCGAATTGTATAGGCCTGTTCCTATCATGGATAAAGTGGTTAATCCAGACGATGCTGACTTAGATTTCGAACGTAATAGTGTAGATGAAGTGGTAAACTACATTACCAAAGAAATGGATGCAGTTGCACCAGATCTGGATGAGTATATACCCTTAACCGATATTAATAATCTGGCATTGCCTACCAAAGGGGTTGCATTGGCGGTAAAGGCCAAAACACTCGTACTGGCAGCAAGCCCATTATATAACGGAGGCTTTACAGAGGGTTTGGCCTTAACCAATAAAGATGGTAAGCGGTTATTTTCTGCAAAGGATGATTCAAAATGGCAAAAAGCGGTTACTGCTTTACAGGATTTTATTACTTTCTCGGTAGGTAAATACGATCTGTACAGAGAATATACGGGAGGTGTGTTGGATCCGGATAAATCTATTTACCAGTTATTTCAGGCCATGAATTCAGAGGTAATCTGGGCCAATGGTAACGAAGCTTATGGTAGTATTTCGGCTGGTGACGGTACTGTACGTAGGTCGACCCCAAAAAGTCAAGGTGGAATTGGAAGCACAGGAGTAACGCAAGAACTGGTTGACGCTTTTTTTATGAAAAATGGGAAATCAATAAACGATTCGGGGTCTGGCTATAGCGAAACTGGTTTTTCAACAGTTACCGAGGTGCCTGCAGGAAGATCGGAAGCCGGAACTTTTAATATGTATGTGAACAGAGAACCCCGTTTTTATGCATCTATTGTTTATCACGGTAAAAGGTGGCCAGTAACTAATGCGATAATTAAATTTACCGTAGGTAGCGGAAACGAATTTGGTGCTAATTATACAATGTCTGGATACTATATGTACAAACGTTTAAACCGTACGGTAAGTCAATCAGTTAGCTCTGCGCCAAAAACATTTTATCGTCCTTCATTTATATTCCGTTTAGCAGAATTTTATTTATTATATGCTGAAGCATTAAATGAAGTTAATCCTTCAGATCCTAAAATTGCACAATATGTTGATTTAGTTAGAGAAAGAGCCGGAATTCCCAAATGGAGCGTAAGTAGTCCTGAAATTGTAGGAAACCAGGAATTACAACGAGAGGCCATAAGAAAAGAAAGTAGGGTAGAACTTTGCATGGAAGGCCAACGATATTTTGATGTTCGTAGATGGATGATTGCAGAAAGACCGTCTGGTCAGGGTGCACAGGGTGGACCTTTTTACGGAATGAATATGGGAGGAGCTACCACAGATGCTGATTTCTTAAAACGTACCAAATACGAAACAAGGGTATTTACTAGAGCCTACTATTTGTGGCCAATTCCATTGGCCGAAATTCAGAAAAGCAGGAAACTGGTTCAAAATCCTGGATGGTAGTAGCAACATTTTGTTCTTATCATAATCTTTAAGAACAGAAAGATAAGGGCTCTAAAGCAGTAACCCTTGTGGTTGCTGCTTTTATATATTTTTGAACTTTATCAAAAAAAGATGGATATGGAAGCAATTCAGAAGGAAGCGCGTAATTTAATCATTATCTGTAAAGGCCATTAAAACTAATTGTGCATTGAGTGAATCAATGGTATTCAATAGTTTATGAGAAATTCGTGCGATAGATAAAAAATAGAGAAGTTCTACAGGTTCTGTTTGAGTTAGAAGAGAACATTCATAAACTTTTCAATCTAAGCAAAATAAACCGAGTAATTACCAAGGTAATGTAATAGCTACCGTAATCTAGCTAAAACCGTTTTCAGGTTTGTATTACAGGAAAAATTATTGGCACATTTTAAAAATTAAACAATGAACAAAGAATTAAATATTCTTTTTACCCTTGGGCTATCTTTACTATTAAACTGCGCAACGGCTCAAACACAACGCCCTAATATCATCGTGTTTTTAGTTGATGATATGGGCTGGCAAGATACCTCTCTACCGTTTTGGAGTAAAACAACACCCTTGAATAAATTTTACCATACGCCCAATATGGAGCGTTTGGCCAAAGAGGGAATGAAGTTTACCAATGCTTATGCAGCACCCGTTTGTACACCAAGTAGGGTAGCCATGCTTACTGGGCTAAATCCGGCACACGCAGGCATTACCAACTGGACCAATACCGAAAAGGATAAAAATACCGATGCCGCCGACGACCAGTTTTTACCCGCAAAATGGAATTTTAATGGATTAAGCCCTGTAGCAGGTGTGGCCAATACACTATATGCCACTCCTTTTCCGCAATTGTTAAAAGATGCCGGATACTTTACTATCCATGTGGGTAAAGCACATTGGGCGGCAGCGGGTACCTCTGGAGCAAACCCTTACAATATGGGATTTATGGTCAACATTGCAGGCCACGCAGCGGGCAATCCACAAAGTTACTTGCCAAGAGAAAATTATGGCAATATTACCGGAAAAGCCACACCACGGGCGGTACCCGATATGGAGGAGTATTTTGGCAGCGAAACATTTTTAACCGAAGCATTAACCTTGGAAGCATTAAAAAGTCTCGATGCCCCTATAAAAAATAAACAGCCATTTTTCTTGAACATGTCTCATTATGCAGTACATGTGCCCATACAGGGCGACAAAAGATTTGTTCAGAAATACCTGAATGCAGGTGTTGACAGTACCGAAGCTAAGTACGCAAGTTTAGTAGAAGGTATGGACAAAAGCCTCGGCGATATTATGGATTTTCTGAAGAAAAAAGGTGTAGAAAAAAATACGGTGGTTATTTTTATGAGCGACAATGGCGGCTTAAGCTTGGCCAGCGAAAGGGGAGGCACCGAACATACCCATAACCTGCCCCTAAAGGCAGGAAAAGGCTCGGTTTACGAAGGCGGAATCCGTGAACCCATGATTGTTAAATATCCTGCACTTGTTAAACCTGCAACAGTGGCCAGCCAATATGTGATTATCGAAGATTTTTTTCCAACCTTGTTGGCATTGGCAGGGGTCGAAAATTATAAAATAATACAAAAAATTGATGGTAAAAGCTTTTTGCCCATTCTTAAAAATCCTTTGTTAACAGATGATAACCGAACACTGATCTGGCATTATCCCAATAAGTGGAACAATGCCAAAGAAGTGGGCATCAATTATTTTAGTGCAATCCGTAAAGGTCAATGGAAGTTGGTTTACAGTATGCGCAACGGCAAAAAAGAGCTCTATGACTTACAAAATGATATCGGCGAAACCAAAGATCTGTCGGCAGATAACCCCGAAAAAACAAAGGAATTAGTCAACGCGCTGGGTGCACAGCTTAAATACTGGAATGCCCCGATGCCTGTTTATAAAGCTAATCAACAACGTGTATCCTGGCCTGCGAGTACACATCAGTAGCTGAGGGAGTAGACATGTACAAGCGTTACCAGGAAATGGATATGAAGCGAATTGGAAATAAAGAAGGCAAGGACCATGTTTTTTATATGGATATGGCGGTGATGTAGCAGGGTTATCAATATTTTGAAAAGGTATTTAGAGCGAATAAATAAGCTCTAGCCTCAGCCTAAAAATTATATAAAACCAACAAAAACACAAATAAACTTAAATGAAAAAAGAACACATTTTTTTTACTGTCATGTTATGGGCGATTTGTTTGTCGGCATTTGCGCAGGAGAAAATTAGAATTGCCTGTGTAGGCAATAGCATTACCTACGGTATGGATATTGCCAACCGCGAAAAAAACAGTTACCCTGCGCAGCTGCAAAATATGTTGGGCAATACTTACGAAGTAATGAACTTTGGCCACAGTGGAGCAACCCTGTTAAAAAATACCATTAACCCTTATTGGAAAACAAAAACCTATACTGATGCCCTAGCAAGCAAGCCCAATATAATACTCATAAAACTTGGCAGCAATGATAGCAAGATTGCAAACCGGGGCAGGTACAACGAATTTGAAAGTACTTATAAAGAACTGATCAACAGTTTTAGTCAGTTACCAACTAAACCGCGGATTATTCTGCTATTGCCATTGCCAAGCTTTTCAACTGATTCCAATCATATTTACGAACCAGTATTAAAAAATAAGATTATCCCGATGATTCAAAAAGTGGCTTACGAAAGCCACTTAGAAGTAGTTAACCTGCATAGCCTGTTTCTTGATAAAGCAGGTCTATTTCCTGATAAAATCCATCCATCTTCTCTGGGGGCAACAATTATGGCCACAAAACTATATGAAACGATTAAGTTGGGCGCTGATCAGAAATTCGACCTGTTTGCGAAAATTAAAGAAGCCATTACCTTAAGCAATTTTTATGGTTATGAATGTGCCGATTTTACTTTAAATGGCAGGAATTGTAAAGTCGTAAAACCAAAAGTAGTGGCAAAAGATCATCCTTGGGTGTGGCGTGCACGTTTTTGGGGGCATGAGCCACAGACCGACATATCTTTGCTCGAGCGCGGTTTCCATGTAGTTTATTGCGATGTGGCAGAGCTTTTTGGCAATGCTGAGGCAATCTCTTTGTGGAATAAATTTTATGCATTGATGCAAAAAAATGGCCTGAACAAAAAAGTAGCTTTAGAAGGAATGAGCCGTGGAGGTGTGTATGTATACAATTGGGCTTTGGCCAATCCAGAAAAAGTGGCCTGTATTTATGCCGATGCTCCGGTTCTCGATTTAAAAAGCTGGCCCGGAGGTAAAGGTAAAGGCTCAGGGAGTAAAAGCGATTGGGAGATTGTGAAAAAAGACTATCAGTTAACGGACGATCAGGCGAATGCGTTTGATAAAAATCCATTAGATCATGCGGCGAAAATAGCAAAACTTGGCTTCCCGATGTTACACGTAGTTGGCGATGTTGATGATGTGGTACCGACTGCCGAAAACACCACACCTTTCGAAAAAATAGTCCGCGAAAATGGTGGCGATATTACAGTAATCCATAAACCAGATGTTAACCACCATCCACACAGTTTACCAAACCCGACACCCATTACCGATTTTATTTTAAAGGCCACTGGCCAAAAAGTGAATTTCGCTGCTATTGCTGCGCCAGGGGCAGAATACCGGTCGGGCTCTGGGTGGATTCCTGGCAAAGATTGGTGGGCGCAGCATGAAAATATAGATAGTTTGTTGCTCGCAGAGAAAAACCTTGATATTCTTTTTTTAGGCAACTCCATTACACAAGGTACCGGTGGGCATAGAACATCAGTAACCTATAAACCGGGCTTTAAAGCTTTCGATAGTGTTTTTGTAAACTTAAAATGGGAAAGCGCAGGTATTTCTGGCGATAAAAGCCAGAATATCCTTTGGCGTTTGCAAAATGGCAATTATGCAAAAGCTAAGCCAAAGGTAATGGTGGTGATGATTGGTGTTAACAACATCTCAGCAGGCGATAGTCCCTCAGAAATTGTAGAAGGAATTAAAAAAGTTACCGACTGGACAACGAAAAATATGCCTTCAACCAAGGTGCTTTTATTAGGACCATTACCCACAGGGTTAAAAAAGGATGAAGAGAGGCGAAAAAAATATGAAGAAGTTCATCGCCTGTTGGCTAAGCAAGGACATAACAAATTTAGATACCAATCTATTGCAACACCATTTATGTTGCCCAACGGCGATTTAGATCCTTTAAAATATGGATCAGACGGAATTCATTTATTGCCAGAGGGGTATAAAGCCTGGGCAATGGCATTGAAGCCAATTGTAGCGGAAATACTAACACGCAAGTAAACATATGATGGTGTTAAAATCAATATTAAATTGGCTTAAGGCATTGCTCAGTATAATTCCTTTATGGATGGGGACGAGCACGTTTTGTACGGCGCAAACCTATCAATGGCACGATCCTACCAAGGCAACGTTTCCTGTAATAAATGGAAGATATTGGCAAACTGGTTTGGAGAAACCTTTCGATAGGTTGCCTGCACAGGCAAAGGCTTTGGTTCGCCCTGAATTATGGAATTTATCACAAAACGCTGCAGGAGAATATATTTCTTTTACTACCAATGCTACCCAAATTCACGTGAAATACAAAGTAAACAAAGGTTATTTGCCATCCAATTCAACATTGATGATGATGACTGGGGTAGACCTTTACGTGCGGGATAACCACAATAAATGGTATTGGACCAATGGAAAATCGGAATTTGGTGATACCGTGAATGTGCATTTTGAAAACGTGCTTCATAAAGGAACTATACTGGAGTATAGGTTATATATGCCCATGTATAGAATAGTTTCTGAACTGCAGATTGGCGTATCACAAAATGCTGCTTTTGAATTTGCTAAACCTAATAATCTGCAAAAGCCTATTGTGCTTTATGGGACCTCTATTTTACAGGGAACCAGTGCAAGTAGGGCTGGGCTAGCCTGGAGCAGTATTTTAGGCCGAAAGCTTAATAAAGAAATAATCAACCTTGGCTTTTCGGGCAATGGCCAGTTAGAACCCGCAATGCTCGATCTGATCAACCAGATTGATGCGGGTGTGTTCGTGCTCGATTGTTTGCCGAATCTACACGATATTAAAAAGTTTTCTAATACCGAAGTCGAGAAACGGTTGATTAACGCGGTAAAAACCATTCGTGCTGTGCACCCTTCAACGCCTATTTTATTAACCGAACATGCATGTGGCATAGCCGGGGTAAACCTGGATAGTGCATTTTATAACAAATATGCCCGTGTTAACCAGGTTTTACAAAAAACATTTGAACAGCTTGTACATTCTGGTTCAAAACATATTTTTCTGTTAACCGCAAATGAAATTGCATTTGATGCCGAAAGTACCATAGACGGAACGCACCCTACTGATTTGGGCATGATGAAATATGCCCTGGCCTACGAAAAAAAAATAAAACAAATACTTAAAAACTAAAATGAAGTACCGTAATACACATGCTGTTAAGCGTGAGGGATAGCAGCGGAAAGCCCAGAGCGAGGACTTGTTGTGCATAGCACGATCCCTTGAGCAGCTTGGGGCACGCCCAAAATACATGTCGCATGGCTATAAATTAATTGCAATTTTTACCATATATAAACTATTGAACCAAAACACAAATGAAACCAAACACTAAATTTTATTTACTACTATGTCTGCTGTTAATACAAACAGTCGCATTTGCCCAGCAGAAAAGTCTTACCTGGGAAGAACTCCGTAAAGATTATCAGTTTCCGAAATGGTATACCGAAGCTCGTTTTGGCATTTGGGTACACTGGGGAGCACAGAGCGAACCGGCTGAAGGTGGCGGCTGGTATGCCCGTCACATGTATCAGCAAAACGTAGGTAGAGAAACCTGGGGCGCAAATGCTTATCCATACCATTTAAAAACCTATGGACATCCATCAGCGAAAGGATTTAAAGATGTAATACACGAATGGAAAGCCGATAAACTGAACACCGATGATTTATTGAAATACTTTAAGAGTATTGGTGCTAAGTATTTTGTGGCCCTGGCCAATCACCACGACCATTTTGATAATTTTGCTTCTACCTATCAACCCTGGAACTCCGTAAATGTTGGGCCTAAAAAAGACCTTATCGGCCTGTTTCAGAAATCAGCAGTAAAATATGGTATTCCTTTTGGCGTAAGCTCGCACGATGACCGGTATTTAGAGTGGTGGAAAACAGCCTTCGGCGCCGATTCTTCTGGTGTAAAAAAAGGGGTGAAATACGATGGCTGGATGACCAAGGCCGATGGCAAAGGTAAATGGTGGGATGGGCTTGATCCGGCAGATTTATATGGTTTGCCGCCTGAAAAACGTACGCCCGAATGGATTAAAAATGTAAAGGAAACTTATGTTAAACGAACCGAAGAGCTGGTAAGCAAGTACAATGTAGATTTGCTTTGGTTTGATGGTTACGGTTTCCCTTATAACGAGTACGGAAAAGAGGTGTGTACCTATTTTTATAACCAGAGTTTGCAAAAGCATGGCAAGGTAACTGCTGTAGTGGCAGGAAAGTTTTCTAATGAACCTTCAACAGTGAAAGACATCGAAAGGGGTGGTGCTACAGAAATATTACCCTATCCATGGCAGGGAACGATGACTTTTGAGAGCTGGTTTTATAAAACAGAAAAGCCAATCAGGCAAAATGCACGTACGGTTATCGAAAGCCTGGTAGATATGAACAGTAAAAATGGCAACCTGTTGCTTAACGTTGAGCTAAAACCTGATGGAACCATTCCGCCGGACCATAAAGTAATTTTGGATACCTTAGGAACTTGGATTAATACCAACAGCGAAGCTGTATATGCAACAAAACCGTGGAAAATATATGGCGATAACCTGAACGGAGCTTCGGAAAATAAGAACATTAGCGAAGCGGATCTGGAAGCCAATAAAAAACAAAAGAACCACGATTTTAACGAACGCACTATTGCATCACCCGCCTATCCACATAACGAAGTACGCTTTAACACCAAAGGGAAATTTTTATACGTTTTGGTGCTTAATCCTGTAAATGGAGAAATTGAAATACCATCCTTAGGTTTAAGTACATCCTATAATACCAGAAAAATAACTTCGGTTACAGCCCTCGGCGATGCCAAAAAGGTAGTTTTTAAGCAGGATAAAGATAAATTAACTCTATCCGTTAACATGGATAGTAAATTCCGTTTTACCAAAGTATATAAAATAACAGGCATTTTATAATTGAAAAGAAGCATGTTTTTCTATTTAAAATAACATATTTTTCAAATAAGGGCAAATGAGATGATATTAAAAATAGATTGTTAATTTACGGGTATGGCAGGCACCATACCCGGCTTTTTGACAAACGCTTGTTAGATTGCCGTTGTTCTTTTCTATTTGTTTTTAGCAATTCTAAATCCAAGGTCGTCAATCTTAAATTTTATCGGGTGACTTCTTCTGCGTGTCGTTGCCATTACGCTTCTTTCGACGTCACAAAATCCGCCCCCACGAAAAATACGGTAAGAACCATAAATTTCTGTGTCGTATAGGTCTGAACACCATTCCCACACGTTCCCAAACATATCATAAAGCCCCCACTCATTTGGCATCTTTTGTCCAACGCTATGTGTTCTGTTTTCCGAGTTATCTTTATACCAAGCAATCAATTCTAACTCACCGTATCTAATGCCTGTGGTCCCTGCTTTGCAAGCATATTCCCACTCTGCCTCTGTTGGCAAACGAAATCCATTCGTTGATTTGTCAAAGATTATTTCTTCGTTATCAGTTTGCACAACATAACAAGGTGTTAAGCTGTTCCGCTCCGAAAGTTTATTGCAAAAAGTCACAGCTTCTTTAAATGTCACAGTTTCAACAGGCAGACGATTACCCTTGAAAGTACTTGGATTTTCATTGGTTATTTCAAAATATAAGTCCTGTGTTACTGGAAATTTTAAAAGTAAAAAAGGCTCAATTTCGACAACCCACTTCTCTTTAATTCTGTCATCTCGTAATTGAATGGTTCCCTTGGGTATTTCAACCATTTGGTCAAGAATACTAGTATTCTGTAAGGTGCTAAAATTCATTATACGGAAAGGAGATCTATTGCTTCTGCCGTTGAATTAACAAAGTTGATATGCTTTCTTTTGTTACTTTCATAAATGAAGTCAGTTAAACTTTTACTTTTGAATTTAGAGAAGTCGCCAACTATAGCCAAGCGAACACCATAATTCGAAAATTTTTGAAGAATTTCTCCCGCAACGCCGTTTTTCAAGTCAAAAAAGTCTGCGGTGATATTTCTTTCGTTAATTACAACTCTGTCAAAACCTTGATAGTATAGATTTCCGAGCAAGTCTAAACCGTCTTCAGTTTTGTAAATGATAGTCTTGTTCGAAGTCACCTCAGCAATGTTTGTGTCGTTAATGTTATGAGCTTTAATTTTCATTTTTTTCTATTTATTTTGCGGGGTTGTCCTTTACATACCCGCCAACTTGTATGTAGCTCTGAAGCTATCATACATATACACCTACATTGGCTCCAATATGTATGATAAGCTTAGATCTTTTCAGTGAAAAAAAAATGCCCTGTAAAACTAACCAAAAATTTTCTAAATGGCATAAAAATGAGTCGAGATAGAATTAAAGTATGCATTACATTATTACCGATTAATTATTAAAAAACGGTGAAATAATGAGAATAGATTGCATGAGCTAATGATGTTCTAACATATTTGAATGAATTGTTATAGCAGTATAGCCAGGTTGAACCACTTTTGCTCGGTGCAAGATCGTGGGTTGTTAAGAATTAATTATCTTTGATAAGACTTCGTGGGGCATTCGCCACCACATTCGGTGGTCAGTTTCAGGCTCTTCCCACTTTGGTGCTGAAACCTAATCTCCGATAATAATACGCTACGGAATATCTTGTTTGGCAAAACTACAACGGGCCATTAAATATAAACAGCAGGGAAATTATGCCACTTGCGAAAATCTCCAGTTCTCCAACATATCACACGCTAATCAAACAATTGGCTGAATACGGCTACGTCAGGTATATACAGAGCTTTTACAAGAAGAAAAAAAGTGTGGTTTATATTGACTAAAATTTATAATTACAGGAGCCAATTGTAATATGGAAAAAAAAATCATTTCAAGAGATAACCTTGCCGCTTTTAAAGCAGAACTGCTGGGTAAGCTTTCCAATAAAGTAAGGGTGAACATATGGCATAAAGCAATAATCACGGCAATGGTGTAGATCTCTGGTAAGCAGTAGCAGCAAAATCCTTTTCAAATCCGTAGCAAACCTGTAATCGGTTTAGCAAAAATACGATCCATCACTACTTACCATAAATACCTTAAAGCCCTACAAACTTTCAACTATATCGGAATATACGCCTAGTTATCATCCGATGTTTGGAAGCAAAATACTACTTAAATCTTAGAATATGCTTTTAATAGTTGTAAAAAACAGGCTATATCTTTATCAGCATCGTTTGCTCATTTATAGTAGGGGTGCCGCACAACTCTGTCAAGGAAAGTGAGCGGAGCACTGGATAGTAGTGAACATGGCCCCGGCGGATATCAGTAAGACCGGCGCGGATTATGACCTGCCTATTGCCACTGGCATCATGGCAACTCCCTGCTACACACTTGGAAGATTACCTGATGATGGAAGAACTATCGCTCGATGGTAAAGCCTTCAATTGCCATCGACACTTACCAATAGATTTAAAACTTCAAACCTTAGTCAGCATTTTATATAATTTTGCCACGGCTTTTTTTTCATAGGCTTCTCCGAGTGAAATAATCATAATAGTTCGCCGCATATTTTTCCCAACAATGGGGATACCCACTACAGCCTCGTCGTTTACACTGGTATCACTCAATATGGTATGCCAATGTCCTGTTTTTACAATTTCAAATAGCGTAGGTATATCATTTATTTCCATACAAATATTCGGGGTCAGATTTTTTTGCCTGAATGACTCCTCTATAAAATGTATAGTGCTGGAACCATCGAAAGGTAATACCAATGGCAACCGGGCTAATTCGTTTAGGGAGATATTGATTTTTTGGGCCAACGGTGATTTTTTAGACGTTACCAATACCATATTTGATTTTAAAAGTGTTTGATATTTCAACTGAGCATTATTGGATTTTTCATTGAAGGTTAAAATAAAGTCGAATTGATGCAGCTTAAGTTTTTCGAGAAGATCTTTTGTGGTGCCAAATACAATCTGGATTTTAATATTTGGATGCTGATTTGCAAATTCAATCAATGTTTTGGCAAACAAGATTCGCATCGAGTAAATAACACCAATAACTATTTTTCCGGTATTCAAATTTTTCAAATCCTGTAACAGCAATACACCTTCATTAGCTTTATTTATGCTCTGCATGGCATATTCACCAAATAGGTTACCCGCTTCAGTAAGCGTAATTCTTTTTCCAATACGGTTAAACAGCGGCACACTTAATTCATCTTCCAGTTGCTTAATTTGCTGTGAAAGAGTGCTTTGGCTAATATTCAAAGCCCTGGCAGCCTCTGTGAAATTTAATAATTCCTTGGCTTTCAAAAAATATTTGAGTTGTCTTAGTTCCATTTTTATAAATCGGTTTTTTCGATTGTTTTCATCTAAAAATAACGTTTTGACAATAAAAGCAATATGTGAATATTTGCATAATATTAATTAATTAACACATTTTAACTTTTTAATAAATTGATTATGAAATTAAAACTACTGGTATCGTTTTTTCTTTTGCCTGCTTGGTTTACTGCATTCAGCCAGGAAAAGCAGAACGCTGCTGTGGCCGAAAAAGGCTTAATTAAAATATCCATCATGTATCCGTATGCCGAAGGTAAAACCTTTAATATGGAGTATTATGAAACTAAACACGTGCCTATGGTAGCAGCGTTTTTAGGAGCAAATTTGGTTAAATATACCATTGAGAAAGGACTTGCCAGTGGGATACCCAACCAACCACTGCCGTTTATGTCCATTGGCTCATATTATGTAAAAAAATTAAGCGATTACCAGGCGGCTATCGGGCCAAACAGATCTGCCATTCGTGCAGATTTTCCAAATTTCACAAATATCACTCCTGTCATTTTAGTGAGTGAGGTAGTAAAGTAAGTTTAAAGTGGTAATTATTTTACTTACCAAAACGCGCGCATACAAAACCTCTATTCATGAGGCTTTGTATTTAGTTGGCTTATTACACGAGTAATTATCTTTACACTAGTAGTTATATTTATGAACAAAACTGTGGATTTTCTGGTAGTAGGATCAGGCATTGCAGGATTAAGTTTTGCCCTTAAGGCAGCCCAACATGGTAAAGTGCTGATAGTTACCAAATCAAGCGAAGATGAATCAAGCACCAAGTACGCCCAGGGAGGTGTTGCTGTAGTTGTTAATAAAAAGGAAGATACTTTTGAAAAGCACATCGAAGACACTTTAATTTCAGGTGATGGCCTTTGTGATAAAGAAGTTGTCGATGCGGTTGTGCGAGAAGGTCCTGCTCGCATTCGCGAGATTATTGATTATGGAACCAACTTTGATAAAACAAATGAAGGCTTTTACGACTTGGCTAAAGAGGGCGGTCATTCAGAATTCCGTGTTTTACATCATAAGGATATAACCGGTCTTGAAATTGAACGGGCATTATTGGAACAAATCCATAGTAATCCAAACATAGAAATATTAACCCATTATTTTGCTGTTGATTTAATAACGCAGCATCATTTGGGTGTTACGGTTGGTAAGTCAACTACCGACATTACCTGTTATGGTATTTATGCTTTTAATAATGAAACCCGTAGTGTTGAAAAGATACTTTCAAAGATAACGGTGATGGCATCGGGTGGTGCCGGGCATGTTTACGCTATAACTACAAATCCTACTATTGCGACTGGGGATGGTGTGGCCATGGTGTATCGTGCTAAGGGAAAAGTGAGGAATATGGAGTTTATTCAGTTTCATCCAACAGCATTATATAATCCTGGTGAATCCCCGTCTTTTTTAATATCCGAAGCGATACGTGGTTTTGGTGGTGTTTTGAAACGTACCAATGGAGAAGAGTTTATGCAGGAATATGATGAACGTAAATCATTAGCGCCACGTGATATTACTGCAAGAGCCACAGATGCCGAAATGAAAAAATCGGGAGAGGATTTTGTTTATTTAGATGTCCGGCATCGTAGCAAAAAGGATATTCTTTCTCATTTTCCTAATATTTATGCCAAATGTTTAGCTATCGGTGTTGATATGACTAAGGATATGATCCCGGTAGCGCCGGCCAGTCATTATATGTGTGGTGGCGTGATGGTTGATCACGTGGGTCGTTCATCTTTATTACGTTTATATGCCTGCGGCGAATGTTCATCAACGGGCTTACACGGATCTAATCGACTAGCCTCCAACTCATTGCTTGAAGCTCTGGTATTTGCACACCGCATTTATGAAGATGCTATTGGTCAATTTGAAACTAATGTCATACCTGATAATATTCCCGATTGGGACGAAAAAGGTGTTCAACTCTCAAATGAAGATATCCTAGTAACCCATAACCTTCGCGAAATGCAAAAAGTAATGAATGATTATGTGGGTATAGTAAGGTCTGATTTCCGTTTAGAAAGAGCATTGCGCAGGTTAAGTTTACTATACGAAGAAACAGAAGATTTTTATAAGAAAACTAAATTATCGGTAAAACTTTGCGAATTGAGAAACTTGATCCAGGTTTCGTTTTTGATTATAAAATCGGCCATGTCAAGGAAAGAGTGCAGGGGGTTACATTCAACGACAGATTATCCTAATCATTCGGGGGATATAGAGGATACCGTATTGTAATTATAAAATGCCTCATTGCTGTGGTACGAATCAATAGCCGCCTATACTGAGTGGCCGAAAAGATATTCAATTCGTATACCTGGAGTTTTCCGAACCTTTGATTGTGCTGCGAGAGGTTGCTTGCGTTTTGGTGCCCTGGTGGGTATTTCAGGGAAAATGTCTAGTCATTCCGCATTTATACTGACACCTCATTTCGGGTCAAAGTGGCCTTTTTACCGCGCCAGTCCATTTTTTACTTAATAATAGTGATCGGCTGTTGCAGCTAAATCCGCGAAGTTGAGTCGTTTTCGCTGAGATCATGCGGTCGTTCGGGCTAGTGTTCCACTGAAGGTTAAACCCTCTTTGAGGCTTTATTTGATAGGTTTGTTAAAAGAGGAAATAATAAAACAACTCGAGCAGTCAATTTGAATCGAAAACATGATCAAGGAGATCTCCTTGTGTTCGGTACCATTTTTTAAGAATTCTTCGTGGTATTTATTGTGGATATGCAAGATTTTTATGGCATTCTCGTTTAACTGGTTGATTAACTCCAAATAGGTTTCGGTGTAGTCGATGTTCATTCCGGGGTTGTCGAGGTAGTTGATTAGTATATCTCTGAATCTATTGTGCTTTTTTTTGGAGCCAGTTTTACAACTCTTAAGATCACGGATTCCAGAAGGTCACTGAATTCAACATGGTCGAGCTGAGTTATATCTATTTCTTGGTGCTTTTTGAGGCATTCAATAAATAATTTGATAAAGTTGTTTATACGTTCTTGTTTAATTTATCCACGATAGTGGTAAAATAATTCGTTTAACTGGTGACCTAGATATGGTATTGCAGCAAATAAGGACTTGATGGCTGATTTGCTGATTTCTTTGGGGGCAAGTGTCATTAATTGTAATATTTGGTTGATTGGTGTAGCTGCTATCCTGCAAGATAATCAAAAGCCTTTGATGTATGCATTGTGATTTATAGGTATCTAGATTTTAGGTTATTTTAAAAAATATTTGCGTAACTCAGAAGTTACCTATATATTTGAGTAACTTCAAAGTTACTAATTATGAAAAAGACCATTAAACACCAATTTTATTTCCCTCATCCAACCGAGATGGTTTGGGAATACCTGACTAAACCTGAATTAATGGAGTTGTGGCTCATGAAAAATGATTTTCAGCCTGTAGTAGGACATGACTTTCAATTCAGGACTAATCCTATCCCGAGTCTTGATTTTGACGGGATCTTCTATTGTAAAGTATTGGAGATTATTCCTTTTAAAAAGCTTTCTTATTCCTGGAGCAGTGGCCCGGGTGCTGGTGAAATTAACCTTGATTCTGTTGTGGTATGGCAGTTGCAGCACGCAGACAAGGGCACCGAGCTATTACTAGAGCATAGCGGTTTTGCGAAAAAAGAGAATCTGGATTTCTACAACGGTTTGAATCATGGCTGGGTGGAAAAACTCAACAAAATCGATGAACTTTTAAATACTACAGCACATGGCAATTCCAACTCTTGATGCCTTCCAGGTGATCGGTGATCCGAGCAGGAGAAAGATGCTGATGCTGCTGTTGGAGCATAGTCTGACCATTAATAACCTGGCAGATAATTTTGACATAAGCCGTCCTGGGGTTTCAAAGCATGTCAAGATACTGGAAACTGCGGGATTTATTTCCATTCAGGACATTGGCCGGGAACGGTATTGTACATTGAAAAAAGATGGATTTGAAGAACTGCAAGCCTGGATTTCTTACTTCGATGAGTTCTGGACATCGAAATTGAAAAAGCTGGAAACGTTATTAAATAACAAATTACCTAACTAAAAAATCAACAAAATGAGCAGATCAGATTTTAACACTATGTTTTCGGTGGATGAAACCCCGAATGCGGTATTCAATGCAATCAATAATGTACGTGGCTGGTGGTCAGAAAATATTGAAGGTGGTACAGCGCAACTCAACGATGAGTTTACTTACCGGTTCAAGGAAATTCATAAGTGTACCATGAAATTAACAGCGGTTATACCGAACAAAAAAGTTGTTTGGCTGGTTCTTGATAACTATTTCAATTTTACGAAAGATAAGACCGAGTGGACTGGTACAGAAATCGAGTTTGAGATCTCTGAAAAAGAAAACAAAACGCAGGTTCACTTCAGGCACAAGGGGCTGGTTCCGGATTATGAATGTTATGATATTTGCTTTGATAGTTGGAATAATTATATCAATAATAGTTTGCGTAGCCTGATTACTTCCGGTAAAGGCCAGCCCAATCCCAAAGAAGGTGTTATTGCATAGATGAAGACCGGAGCATTACTAAAAGATGAAATTATGAATATAGGTATTATTGGCTCAGGCCAGATGGGAAGTTGCCTGGCAGCCAAATTTGTTAGGCTGGGACACCGCGTTTCGACTGCGAACTCCCGGGAACCAGCTTCTTTAAGGCAGCTTGCTGATGAAACGGGAGCTGAGGCCGCTACAGTTGATGGGGTTGTGAAAAACAAAGAATTGATTGTTGTTGCCATCCCTGAAAAGAGTATTCTGGATCTTCCAAAGGACTTGTTTAAGGGTCTTTCCAAAGATGTGGTTGTCATTGATACGGGTAATTATTATCCAGATATCCGTGATGGAGTGCTGCCGAAACTTGAACAAAGTGGTATTGACAGCTTGTGGGTACAGGATCAATTGGGTATTTCGGTTGTTAAGGTGTTTAATTCCATTTTCGCAACTAGCCTGAATGATCTGGGTAGGCCTAATGGCGATAGCAATCGTATTGCTTTAGCTGTTTCAGGCGATGATGCTGAAGCAAAGGAAATTGTGTTTCAGCTGGTGGATGAATTAGGTTTCGATCCTTTTGATATGGGGACGATTGCTCAATCTTGGAGACAGCAGCCGGGTTCTACCATTTACTGCAAGGATATCAATTTGGATGAGCTTAAAAAAAGGGTGGCCGTTATGGGAACAGATTGGTCTGAGATGCGTGAGGTGATCATAGGGAAACATCATGCTGACCAATTGCTAATGGCGGCTGACTTTCCGGTTTGGTTAAAGGGCTTTCTGGAAAAAAAATAGCTAAGGAATGCTTTTGATGGTGTGCAAAAGCCATGAATTAATTCTCCTTTTAACAAGTATTTATCGGGAATTTGTCTGATTTCGTAATGAAACTTTTTTCTGTATGATATAAAATCTCGTTATCTTGGCTACTGCCAGCAAAGTAGCCACGGACAATGAATAACCAAATCATCAGCAGTTTTTATGTCGTTAAAAGCGATAACCCTGCTAATTTCAGTACCGGGGAGCGTGAGTTGCTGCAATGCAGAAAAATGACCGCTTGCAGTGGCCTCGCCAAGAAAAAACAGGTGTTTACCGGGAACAGGCGCATGTTTCTCTCCTTCTATTTTCAGTTAATGAAAGCATCGCCTTCATGCCGGCGCTTTATCCATATGCTTCCTTGTCCGCCATGACTTGTATCGATGTAAACCAAATGAGTTTTGTTTCTATAAACTTGATAAGGAGGTCGGCCATTGCTTGTTGTTCCTGCTTATTAGGATGCCCATCTGTTTTCTTATAGGGAAAAAATAAGGTATGTATTTTAGTATCGTGAGTAAGTTTAACAGCACGTTCTATGTAGCCAGGCCATTTTGAACCAGCTTCGGTAGCATTCATATTGCCCAAACAACAAATAATCTGGGCTTTAGGATGTACCTTTCTAATATTTTTTATAAAGTTTAGATAAGAAGTAACAATAAAATCTTCAGTTGGCTTTATGTTTCCAAACCTGGCCTTAAACTGTTTATGTTCTGGAAGGTTAACCAACCAATAATCATTTTGAAAAAGGTTTATTACAACGATATCCGGATTATAACTGGAAAAATCCCAGCTACTTTTTGGATCTGACGGATCGAGCCTGTTATAGATCTCAGGCATAATTTCCGGAAACCAGCTAACCATTATTCCAATGCCACTACGCGCTATAATAGATTGCTGAGCATTAAAGTGTCTGGAGGTAAGTGCCGCATAGGAATAATAGTTATTAAAAAACTCAGGCAGCCCTGCATTACCTGCCCCTTGCACAAGATCTACACTATGGCCAGCCGTAATTGAATTTCCATAAAATTCAATCTTCTTTTTGGCCGCCCTGGCAGGCCCTTTCAACCTCGCTTTTGTTTCGAGTTCAAAACCATAGATGATATTTGCAGAGGTGCTGTTGGATAACTTATAGATTTGAAGTGTGTGTGAACCCCACTTTACCCCATGCGCAAAGGCAAATGTCCTCCTTAAACTATCGGAGCAAAATTTCACAGCCTTTGAAACATCACCATCGATGATCGCATAAAAATATCCATTTTCTCGTAGCGATCTCATGGTTAGCTTAACTTCCGATCCAGTATAGCGCACCATGGCAGAAGTGCCAGGCCAATAAACAACCGTAGAATCTTTTGTTTTCAAAACCCTCCCCATATAACTGATCCGATTGTCAGAAGGCTTAACCAATACCTGCGAAGTTGCTGTTAAACAAATACAAATACCGATAAATATCAGATATGGCAAACGATTTCGTAACAAGGCCAAGATTATTGTTTTCATACTTATTTTTTTTATTAAACGAAACTGTGTCAGCTTGTTATGGATTAAGAACCGTGATCATATCCCCCCGTTATATTAATATCAAAGTTATCCGGTTAGCGAACAACCAGCCGCACATTAATTACCTGATTAATAACATATTTTACCAAAAGCATTTTTATCTGTTGCAAACAAGAAAATATTTAAAGAAGTAGAATGATTAGGTAATAATCCCAATCATTCTACTCCCATACCGTTCGGTATACAACGATTCCACAAACTTAGTTTTGTACATTGGTTGATAACTGGATATTCAAATTAATTGTCAGAATATTCTAGGATTGCTATTCGGACATCTTAAGAATGCATTGTACTTTCAATTAGCTCGCACATTCCCTGGTTATTATTTCAAGTTTTGGTTGTTTCCGTAACAAGCTAACTAAACTCGCTTCTTCTCTCAGCTAATAGACCTACAATTTTTCATGTTGTTAGATCTAGCAGAATACTACCATAACAAAACCTTTCAATCAAGGTATTTATCCAGGTGGTGATTTCTCATACACATAAATGCAGAATAAAAAAATAAAAGGCACCGATTTGATTTTGGCGCCTTTTGTTTATTTAAGTCTGACAACTATTGTACCCCACTGTATTTTAGTTTCCAGGTAATGCCATCGAAAGGATTAGGTGGAATGCCCTTTTGATCTCCGGCATTAGGACCTGTGGTATTGTTGTAAAAAATAGTACCTGGAGGCAAAGGTTGAAGGTATACGGGTACATTGAGCTGGTTTTGCATGTACATACTGTATAAATTGTAAGTTCCCCTTCGAAAACCAAGACTAAAAGGCGATTTTGCGTAGCAGGCCATAGGCATGTGGCCACCAAATTCAGCTATGTAATCCTGGCTGTTTTTGGGCGAATCGTTACCCGTTGGCAATATTTTGGTTTCCGTTAGTATTTTTCTTTCCTCACCCCGCTGGTCCATCAGTAAACCAATCATGCCTGAATAAGAGTACACTAAATCAGTATCATCACCACCGCCTGCATGATTCCAGTTTAGCATGGCATGAAGGAGTTCATGTACCAGCAGGTCGTAATTAAAACCCCTTGAGAAAGCATGATTGGGATCTGCAGTATATTGGTCATTTAATTGCTGGCTGGTGTACATCCAATAATCGTCGTAATCTTTCAATAATTCGAAATTTTCCCCCACAGGAAGAGTCATATAAGCTGGGTTTACAGGATCAGCGGGTAGCCTGTAATTCAATCTTCTTCCTGCAGCTAGATCCTGGGCGGTATATTTATCCCTGTCAGGGTTAAAAGGTACAGGAAAAATAGCACCGGTGTAGTTGCCGCCACGTTTTTGTAACGTTACGGTGAATACTTTGTTTTTGATAACCTCGGTATTTAATCCCCTTAATACTAGCAGGGTGCCGACCGCACTCGGTAGCGGATCAGGATCTACGGCGTTTGTCTTATCATAAAAGAATGCCCTGTCCGCAAACATCGCTTTAGTGGCCAAAGCAACTGGCTTAGTATAGACCATATAGTTGAAGGTTTTCAGCACGCCCTCAAAATATACCCTCAGCTGGTTTTCCTGTTTAGTGGTAAGGGTAAAGCCCTCGGGCTTAAATATGAAAGTAAAGTCCCATGCTGCGTTCTGCGAAAACCAGGCTTTATCATCAGCCGTCATTGTTCGCGGGTCGTTGGGCATAAACCTTGCAGTCTTTAAAAATTCATCCATGGCAGCCTCACTGGTTGCTGGCATCCACATCGCTGTAAGCGTTGTATTCGCTGTGATGGGCGTATTAAAATCAAACACGGTTGTGGAGCCGGTAGCGTACCATCCGGTAAAAGTGTAACTCGTTCTAGTAGGGTCAGTGGGCTTTGTAGCTTTACTACTACTTTGTATTGATTGCTGAGTAACGGATGATCCTCCGTTACTGTTAAATGTAACCGCATACATTGCCTCAGCTGGAGGTTCATTTTTGCTCTTTTTGCAGGAAGACAATATTGCAATCATGCAAATGAGGATTAGCGATAAAAATGGAATAATTTTTCTCATATGGATAGATTTAAGTAAAAATGATATAGATTTAACTTTTTTAAAGCAAAATGAATAGGGAGAACTTCACAAAACTCACTTTTGAAAAGTTTGTTAAGGACTGTAATGTGTTATTAATCTTACTGTAGTGTAAACTATAGCATTCAAAGTTATGCGATTATCGATATTCATTTTGACCGGTAATTCACTAATGTTGACCTTATATTGCCTAGTTGATTAGCTAACCATAGATGTCTTTTTTTTTAAGTATCTGGTTATTAACTAGTTTATGTTTTAACACTTGTTTTAAGTCATGAGCCGACTGATCCTGTATCCCTGAATAGATCATTTAGTGATAACTTTATAATATGCTATACCGACCAGGATAGCATTTATTAGGGATCGACGGAAAGACTGCGGATGCAGCCTTTTTTAGGGACTGCCTGGCATGCCAATCTGACTCATGGCAATGCATCAGCTAAGGCTGGATATTTTTAATGCACTTGGGAGTTTTGCTGGAATTGCATACATTTCAAAGCCCCAGCAGAAACATGCTGTTTCAGAATGTCTCAACGTCCACAACTAAGGGTACTCAAAACACGTTGTCTGTAATCATAATTGATTCTTTTTTATTAAAAGGGGCAACAAGGCAAATAAATATTTCTCAGCAAGAATTATGTCCAGCCACTATTTGATACTTTTCCACAAATGACGAAGAAACCTAAAGGTGACCCCTCCACTTCAGTGCAAAGTGGCCGCCAAATGGATTGCTGGATAAATCCAATATTGTTCCTTTCCCGCTGAAAAAATACCAATCTGAAACAGGCTAATGAACTAACACCGCACCTTTATAATGGAATCTCCTCAAGAGGCTCCAATTTTGCTTAAATTCAAAAAATATCCATTGATTCGATAGTCTAAAAAAGTGGCTAAGACAACCAAAACGGCTATATTCTTTGAAATACAAGACAGATCAACTATTTTCTGATTTTTCCCGACAAATAGTAATTCTCTAGACAAGTCGCTTTCGGCTAAAATAGCGTCAGACTTTGCTGTTTTACATTTACAAAAGCGAATTGTACAATAGTAATTTAGGGCAGTAGATTTAAATGCTTTAATAATCATATACGGCACCGGCTTCTTTGGATAGCTTAAATTTTTGTTCAAAACATTTTTAAGATAGGACATCATATAAACTATTCTACGATCATATCCGGCGAAACTCAATAAACAAAATCATGAAATATTCAGTTAAATTATTGTTTTTAATACTTTTAATTTATACCTCAAATGTCAAAGGCCAGGTAAACAAGTCAAAGCCAAAAGCGTTATTTCAAGCTGAGGTGCAGTCGCTAGAACAGTATGAATGCCCGGAATGGTTCAGGGACGCAAAATTTGGAATATATTGCCATTGGAATGCACAATCAGCATCTAAAAGTGAAAATAATGGTTGGTATGCCCGTGATATGTACCTGCAGGGTAGCCCAGCCTATAATGATCATCTCAAAAACTGGGGGCACCCTTCGAAAGTAGGTTATAAAGATGTTATTGCAAATTGGAAGGGAGACAAATTTAATGCAAAAGAATGGGTAGCGCTGTTTAAACGATCGGGCGCTAAGTATATCATTACAATGGCCGTACACCATGACAATTTTGATATGTGGAATTCCAAATATCAGCCAAAGTGGAACTCGACGAAATTTGGGCCAGGGATAGATGTCTGTAAAGAAATAAAAAGAGAAACACTTAAAGCCGGCCTTCGCTGGGGCGTCACCACACACCTTGAACGGACTTACAGTTGGTTTCAGACCAATAAGCTGGCAGATAAAACCGGGAATTACAAAGATATTCCTTATGACGGCAACAATAATCAGGACCAGGATCTGTACCTGCCGTATCCCGATTTTGCCAGTCTTGGCAGCGCGGACGATCAGTTAAGACACCCATTGAAGAGTCCGATTATGTGGCGGGACATGTGGAAAAACAGAATGTACGATTTAATTGATAATTATGATCCCGACTTCTTCTATTTTGACGGTGCACTGCCATTCATGGATGATGGGGGGAAAAGTGGTATGGAGGTATTGGCCCATTATTATAACCACAATGCCGCAAAACACAATGGTAAAAATGAAGGGGTGATGGTAATTAAGAACATTACTCGTCATGGCTACTTTTATCCTGGGGTTTCTTCAGTGGCAATGGAAAGACAATATGCTGATAGTATCCAGAAAAATCCGCAAGTGACAGACGAGTCCATCGGCCCATGGTTTCACACAGGAACCAATGCGGAATATAAAAGTGCTGGCGATATTATAAACTTGATGGCTGATGTAGTATCAAAAAACTGCAATTTTTTACTAAACATACCGCCTAAAGCAGATGGTACATTTGATGAAGCCGCTAAAACAGCGCTTAGTGAAATCGGTGACTGGATGAAAATCAATGGGTCTGCAATTTATGCAACAAGATCGTGGAAGACTTTCGGCGAAGGGAGTGTTCGTTTCACCACTAAAAATGATACTTTAAATGTAATTATAAGGCAAAGCCCAAAGAATATTGTCTTTCTTGGCTCATTCAAGGGCTGGAAAGCAGGAGATATTAAAAAAATTGAGTTATTAGGGGCCAAGGGCAAAATAGAATATCGTTTAACCGCGGAAGGACTTTTAATTATACCGCCAACATCCCTTAATCCCTCTAGAGCAAACGTATTTAAAATCACATGCCGAAATCTGGCATCATTGCCTTCAACCAAGGTAAGCCAAGAATCTACTAAAAAGCTGAATGATGATGCTGAAAAAAAATATGGAGCAGACGGGCAAGGTAACCACAAAATAAATAATTGATTCATTGTTATTAAATAAGATAGGTTTCCGGGAAACAGTTTAATTATTATAAGCTTCCAATGTTTTGTTAAATCATAAAAGACTTAATCAATGCGTAACTATAAATTTTTAATTATACATATACTCTTTTTGGGTTTGTCACATTTTTCCGTGAAGGGACAAACCAAAAATCTTGCTAAAATTGATAAGGAATTATTTGATAAGACAGCGTCCCCTGGAAACTCGAATCTGTCCAAGGTATTAAAGTCATATAATTATAGTTGGACAGGAAAAAGCCAAAATTCGAGTGAGTCTATGCCGCTTGCTGGTGGTGTGCTTGGCCTTAATGTTTGGGTGCAGGGTAACGATTTGATGTTCCTGATTGGTAGTCCCAATTCCATGGATGAGAAGGGGATGCAGGTAAAGTTAGGCTTGATGCGTTTGCACTTTTCACCTGCAATTTTTGACAGGGAATTCCGGCAGGAACTTAATTTGCTTCGGAGTGAAATGGTGATATCGGGTAAAACTGCCTCCGGAATACCAGTTTCTGTAAAACTCTGGTGCGTGGTTAATCAGTCGGTCATTCATGTTGAAATGGTGTCCGGTAGACCTATTGAGGTTTTTACAAGCTATGAAACATGGTCAAAATATGAATCCAAATTTGATAATGGGAAGTTACAATGGGTTCATCGTTTGGCAGAAGTAAATGCCAGGAGACAGAACGACATAAAACAACAAGGAATGGAAGAATTTACCAAAACCGTTCCTGATCCGCTCTCAGGGCTGACTATCGGAGGTTGTGTGATCGCTCCAAACATGGAAGTGGTAGGAACCGGTGTTGGCGTGTTCAATAATTTGCCGACCAAAACCAATACCATCAAAACCAGCAAGCCCGTTAAAAAAATTGATATCTGTATCGCATTGCGCATGGAGCAAGATTCCTCTTTGGAAGAATGGGGAAATCAACTGACCAAAACAGCCACAATAGCAGTTAAAATGGTTAAGCAAGATAAAAAAAACACATTGGCCTGGTGGTGGGATTTTTGGAACCGTAGTTACATATGTATTAATCCTGGTGCTGCAGCAACTGACTCGGCCTGGCAAGTTGGTCGTAACTACCAACTTTTTCGGTACCAACTGGCTGCCAATCGGAATGGTCGGACCATGACGCTCTTCAATGGCGGAGTCTTCACTTGTACCGAAAATCCTGATGGAAAAATGTGGGACATGTGTCAATTCATGGCGCAAAACCAACGATTGGTCTATTGGCCGCTACTCAAATCAGGCGATTTCGATCTGCTTCAGGTTGGGCTCGATTTCTATAAGAATGGAACCGAAATAAATCGGCTTCACACAAAAAAATTCTGGGGTATAGATGGAGTAGCTTATCCTGAACCATACAGTGTGTTCGGATTAGATGCACTCGGTACTGACAAAGATGGTCGGAATTCGACAAAACATTTGAAATATCATTATACTTCAGGCATGGAATTCGCCTTGATGATGCTGGAAACGGAGCGGTTTACCGGACGAGATATCACCGGTTATATACCTTCGGCCGAAGGCATCATCAGTTATTACGACCAATTTTATCAAAAGGAAGAGATGAAGAAATTAGGCAAGCCGTTAGATGAAAATGGCAAGTTGGTTATTTATCCAAGTGATGCCTGTGAACCCTTTCATGGATGTACTAACAACACCGATGTCATCTGTGGCCTGTGGGCGCTGAGTAAAGGATTACTTGATTTGCCTGCTCAATATCTAACTCCGCAAAGACGTTCATATTATCGGGAATTTCAAAAGCGGATCCCACCTATCATTATATCAGAGGTTGATGGTCACAAGATAATTGCTCCTGCTAAAAGTTATGAATGGGTATTCTATAATGACAATATGGATTTCCCTAATATGTACGTGTGCTTTCCCTTCAATTACTATTTTCTGGGACGGGACAGCAATGGCATTCAGCTTGCCAGCAATACATGGGATTACGGCGCCATTCGCCCCAAATCACAAAAGCAGTCACAATGTTGGTACCAAAGTGCCATTAATCTAGCCCGCATGGGGCGTACAACTGACGCTCAAAAATATATTATGCAAAAATTCCTTCACCCAAGCCTGCGCTTTCCTGCTTTTTGGGTTAATCCTGGGTTTTGCCATGCACCCGATACTGACCATGGCGGCGCAGGTATGATAGGTTTGCAGGAGATGTTGATGCAATGCGATGACAAACGTATCCTGATTGGCGCTGCCTGGCCTGCTGAGTGGGATTGCCACTTCAAGCTTAATGCACCATATCAAACAACAGTTGAAGGCCGGGTGAAGAATAGCAAGGTAGTGATCACCCAGGTTTTGCCAGCTTCCCGCCGTGCAGATATTGAGATAATACCATTGAAACAAGGTAATGAAGTTCCATTGGCGGGTGATTAACAAAATAATGCTCAATTTCATTATGAAGGTGCCGATTCGAATAGCCCCAATTCAACCAAAAATGTTTTCGAAATCAAATACCTGGAAACGATTTCTGTTTAACCCTTACAAAGCTTTAGAAGCTAAAACAATATAAATTTACTAAAGAATTTGGGGTGCAAATATCAAAGGCTGATAATTTTTTAAGCAAAAAGTAATTCTATTGGTGACCTCATCAGGCTAATATGCCATCAAACTTTGATGTTTTACACTTATAAAAGCCACTTGGTTAATAGTAAATTTAAATGACTTTCGTAGTTATTCATTGTATCGGCTAATTTAAGTAGTTAATACAAAATCAAAAAACACCCGTATTATAGAACACAACCGAAACTATTAAGTGATTATAGTTTTCATTATAAAATTAATCCTGACACCATTAAATAAACTATAAATAACAACACATGAAAAAAATAATTTATCTAACCTTTACCTTCATTTGTTTCTATTGTACAACATTGCAGGCACAGTGGTCTGTATTGAATACGGATGAGATTCCTAAGCAAACGGCATTTAAGTATCAACCTTTCACCAAACAGCAGTGGGATGGAAGTAATTTCGCTAGTCCAAAGCAAATGGAGTGGTTTTCCAATGCACGTTACGGCATGTTTATTCATTTTGGGCTTTCTGCATATGTTGATAAGGATATCAGCTGGGAGATTTGTGAAACTCGTAAAGCTCCAGATGGGGGGCATGGTGCTTATCCCGATACCGTATGGAAGAAATGGCCTTCGAAATTTAAAATTGAAAATTTTAATG